>Ga0256828_1000064_pt1 | contig 69100 bp, 84 predicted proteins | sample CV88metaG_FD_185993 | JGI IMG/M metagenome (GOLD analysis project Ga0256828, IMG submission 185993) | Hydrothermal vent microbial communities from East Pacific Rise, Pacific Ocean - CV88 | ecosystem: Environmental > Aquatic > Marine > Hydrothermal vents | place: Pacific Ocean: East Pacific Rise...
TATTATAATCAGTGTAATTACTATTTAATGAAGTACTACTTGGAGATTTAAAACTGTTATCAGTATTAAATACTACATCGTTAGATCCAGGTAATGTAGTACCTAAATAATTGGATGGGTTACTATTAAATTCATTAGTTAAATAAAAAGCACTTCCTCCTAATTGTAAATTGTCATTAGAATACATAGAATTAAAAGCATTATTACTTGGAGGAACCATAGAAGATGAAATACTACTATCATTATTACTATAATTACTATATGTAGGTTGTTCGAACGCAGTATTTAAATTTATTACTCCAGATTGCCAATTAGAGTCTTCAGGGGCTAATCCTGTAAAGAAGTCATTTCCATTATTATCTAAATATACACTTGTTGTATCGGCCATTATTTTTCCTTTAATATAAATTTTAATAAGATTATAACAAATAAATATGAAAAGAAAAGAGGGAGAGAAGAGAGAAGATTTATTTTTTATTCTGTTTTTTAAATTCAGTATAAGTAATATCAGGACCTTTCGGATACGAAATATTATATTTGTTAACTAATTTAGCTTTTTTATTTCCTGTTGGTTTACCTAACCTATCTGTTTCTTGTACATGTTTAATAATTCTTGTATCTTTAAGAATATCAATTAAAGCTCTTTCTAACCAGATTTCTTGCCCTAACGGAACCAGTCTTGCTAATTCGAAGTATTTATTACCGAAACCTACAAATGCTGTTTCATCTTCATCATCTCTTGGATCATTACTTGTAATACTTACAAAGTATTTTTCTGTTGCTGCTTTTCTTTTAATTGCCATTCTTTCTCTTTCTGTTAATGGCTTAATTTCTTCTGCCTTCTCTACTGTTAGTTCTTTTTTAGCTTCTTCGATTTTCTCTTCTAATTTAGCTACTGTGATATTTTTAGGATATTCAATTCCTAACTTATCTGCTTCTTCTTTTACATCTTTAATATCTCTCATGTTTTATCCTTTGGAATATTTTATATATTCTGGTTCAAAGAGAACCAGTAAAATTAGTTATTAAACTAATTTACAAGTTACTTCTAATCTAAGTAATTTTTCTGCTTCAAGAATGATTCCTGCATACCAGAAGTTATAACTAAATAGACCTTTAGTACCATATGGGTTATTAAGCTCTTTATTGCTTGGAGATATAACATTAAATTTAACTTTCCCATAACCTTTTAATCCTACTGTTGCAAATGCTCCTTCAGTTACGATAAGTGCTGGGAATACATCGTAGTAGTAGTTATCATCATCTCCTGGATTTTCACTCGAATAACAAATAACTGATGGTGCTGATCCATCTCCTACTTTATGACCTTGATGTCTATATACCATAGCACTTTCAGATTCAATAAATCTCATATCGTATAATAGACCAAATTCTCCATCTGCAATATTTGTAGCATTTGCATATCTATATACAGGAATAAATTTATCTAATCCTTCTAAATCATACTTAATCTCTGGACCTACGATTGCATAGTAAGCACTATTTACAGTTTTAGTATCAATTTTAGTTGAACCAGTAACCATCTTAGTATGTTTTTTAGCTCTATATTTAACTAAATCTTTTACAGATTTTCTAATTAAAGTTTCATCAATAGTATATCTATCTGAAGTAGAATCATCATCTCCACCTAAATCACTTCTTTGTGTAGCATCCCCACCATATTTAACGAAGTTTCCACCTAACATATCTAATTGAACTAAATCTTCATATCTTCTTCTTGCTCTGTCTCCAAGTTCTTCTCTATATCTAATTTGTACAGAATCTTCTGAAAACATTTCTACTTCATCAGTATATTCGATCATTTCACCATATCTTTCTAACTTAGTTGACATAGTTACTTTTTTAACACTAAAGCTATTTACTGCTCCAGACCCTTCTTCTAATCCTGGAAGTCCGTTAGTTACGTCAGCTACATCTCTACCACTATATAGACCGTTTGGATCCCCCACGAATTTACCTTCGTCATCAACTACTTGTCTATCTAATCCCCATAACCATTTAGAGATTTTATAATTTTTACCATACTTAGTTGGCATAGATTTTTTATCTGCCAGCATTTGATATACATTTTTAGTAGTAGCTGCTCTAATACCAGCCCTGTCATAAAAATGTGTAATAGTGTTTGCTCCTTGAGAACTATTAGTTCCTTGATTATAAGCATTTACAATAATATCAGCCATTTTTTATCCTTTATCTATTCATAATTTCATTATAAAGTCTATCAAACTCTTCATCAGACATATCAGCATAATTTATATGATAATCTGCATAACTTCTTTGTGGTTTAACAGCTTTATTTATACTTGCTCTTTGTTTAGTCTCTTGCATTTGCATTTGCTGTACTTGTTTTTGTTGTTGATTATTTTGAGCCATATGCATTGCTTCTTGTCTTTTTTGTTCAATTACCTTACCTGCTAATTGAGCATACGTTTCAATATATGAACCAGTAGTATTACCTAATAACATTTGTTTAGTAACTAATGGTTCAACTTCAAAGAAAATACCTGATTTAATATCTTGATGTAATCCTTCAATTAAATTAGGGTTTTTCATTAACATCTCTTTACTTTTTGGATCCAGTACAGATTCAATTACTTTAACTGTTGTAGGATACTCTGCATCTTGAGATATTCTATCTTCAACTTCTTTAAGCTGTACTTCAATTTCATTAGGTGCATAATTTTTAGGAGTGTATTGAATCTCATCATCTGGATCAAACTCTTCATATACATCTAAATTTACATCTTTAATTAGTTTTTTAACAGCATCTTTATTTCCCTGTTTAATATCAACTAATAAATTTAAATCTTCTACACTTAAATTCTGTTGTTGCATCAATTCTACAGCACCTCTAAAAGGACTGATTTGTTGCATTTTTCTTGTATAATCTACACCTTTACTTGCTAATTGATAGAGTTCTTCGATGTCTTCGATTGGAATCTCTTTACCTGCAGCTTTCAAAGGTTTAAGTTCAAACTGAGTATTTTTATTTGTAGATTTATCTTCTTTAGGTTGCTCTTCTTTAGAGTCCTTAGTATTTTCATCTACATTTTCTTCATTCAGTTTAGTATTTGTTTCTGTATTAGAATCCTGTCCATCTTCAGGTTGTTCTAATTCATTTTTAATACTTTCTAATTCAGCTAAATCATCTGGATCTAAATCATCTTCTTTAGGTACAGATTGCTTAGCTTCTCTTGCCATTGCTTCTAATTCTTCATCAGATTTTTCCCATAAAGAATCTTCATCTAAAGGTGTTACTTCTGGGTTTGTTTCTTTATTCATATGTTATCCTTATATTATACTTCTACTTCTTCTGCTTCTATTGGTTCGTCAGAATCATCAATACCTTCACTCATAAATTCATTACCTGTCATTTCAATATTAAGTAAAAATAGATTTAAATTACTTTTAGCTACCATTTCTTCCATTACATCTGGTCTTTCCCCATTCTTTTTAATTGCTGGGTGTGCTAATAAACTGAAATTATCCATTACACTATCGTGTAAATACTTATCTCTAATAAGTAATTTAAAGTCAGGGTTCTTATCTAATCTCTTAAGTGCTTCATAAAGTACGATCGCTTCTTCTCTTGTTTCTTCATTCATGTTAATCCTTTGTTTAAGTTTGTTTGTTTGTTTGTTGTTATTTTATTGCATTGGTTGTTGTTGTTGTGGTTGCCCTCCACCTTGCTGTTGTTGTGCATGTTGTAAATATCTCATTACAACTTGTTTTACTACACTTGGTATATTAGGATCATTCATAATATCTTGTGGACTAACTTGTCCTGCTTGGATAGCTTGAATAATCTTAATTGCCATAGCTTTTATCTGCTCTCCTTGTTGATCACCTCCTTGAGGTTGTTGAGCAGGTTGAGCCATACCGCCTTGTTGCATTTGTGCTTGCTCATCCATTTTGTATCCTTTATTACTTTGTAGGAGAATTATATACTAATTACTCCCTATTTGTCAATTCTTAGGCTTCTTAGCTTGTATATTAGCTAACTCTTTCTTAGTAAGTAAATCTAATAGAGTTTTATTTAACTCTAATTTATTTTTACTTGTAATCTCATTAGCTTTTAATTCTAAGTTAGCTTGATGTTTCATAATATCTGTAACAGATTTTAATTTCTCTATTTGCATTTGATTTTTATGGTCTGTATCTTCTTGTTTTCTTGTAAAATCTAAGTCTAATAAATCAGCTTTACTTTGAGCTTCTTGTGCTTTTGCATGTTTAAGAGCATAATCAGCTTCATTTTCTTTAGCACCTGCTTGTTTAAATGAGATTTCAGCTTTAGCTTTTTCTATCTCAAGTTTTTTCATCTCTTCTGCTAATGGGTCTGGTTTAGGTTGGAATTGTGCTAATTTAATTGCTAATTCAGGCATACCACTTAACTCAGCTATTTCTGCCATAGCTATTTTAGACATTTCCATAGGCATATTAGGACCCATAGTCTGTAATAAGAAAGATAACTTTTTAACTTTAGAATCATTAGCTTGATTTGTAGATATATTTATTTCAAAGTCAGAATATAAATCTTCTACATAATCATTACTTGGTTCAAATGGGATACCTGTAATATCTTGTATTTCTTCTGGTTCCATGAAATAATACATATAACTAAGCCATTTAATTAATAATGGTTTAATAGCATTTTCAGCTATATTTCTAACTAAATCTAATTCTCTCACTGCTGGAGCATTTAATTTATTACTCTCACTTGCTGCTGTAGCACCAAGAGCTTGCGAACCAGTTCCTGAACCAGGAAGAGTATTACTTAAAGTATTTATTTCATTATCTACTTCATGCATAATAGTAAATATCTGATTATTTATAGGAGTATAGTGTCCTTGATAAAATTCATTGGGAGAAATATTATATTCGAAAGGCTTACCTTCCATAAATCTCTTTTTATTTATAGCATCTAAATTACCTTTTCTAACTCCTCTTTGTTGAGAATTACTTTGTGCTAAGTCATCAATAATACCTCTAATAATCCCTGTTTTAATTTTCTGTAAATCATCTAATATATCTGGCATAGATAACCCATAAATACTAAAAGGTTTCTTCGTAAATTGTAGTACTATAAAAGGTATTTTTTCATCTGGATAAGGATTATTTTCAAGTCTAATAATAGTATCATTTATCCATGTACATACTATTGGTTCTGCTATACCATCTCCATTTAAATCATAATTACCCCAATATTCATACATAACTAATTTTCTTCTTGCTGAATCTTTAAAATTAAATAATTTTTTAGTTTCTTCATCATCTCTGATCCAGTCAAATGTAGTGTCATGATCATCTTGATACTCTTGTAACATTTCAGAATTTACTTTAGTCTCTATTTGATCTAAATTTTTATATATACCTTGTTGTTTTAATCCACTTAAAGAAGTTTCTGTTCTATGAATTATAAATTGAATGTCTTCTTGTTTAGTTGCTCTTGGATCAATGTAAATATCTTCATTTCTACATACTATAGCAGTAGGTTCATTTACAATATTAACTGTATCTTTTACTGTCATAGAACCAAAGTTTATTTGATGTCCTGTAGCTGTTGTATGTACTATAGGTAATTCTTTACTAATATCTTTACTTTTATAGTCCCACCCTGTCCTAATTACAGCAGTACCTTCTATTTGTAATGTTTTAATTAAATCAGTCATAAAAGTATATCTTGGGAATTTACGAGTAAATTTATAATTGGCTAATTTCATTGATTGTAATACAAAACCTTTTCTCTTAACATGTAAAGTAGATAATTTAACTATCTTCGTATTATTTACGAATGGTTCTTTAATTATAGAATGTTGTTGTTCTACTTGTCTAAATATATCTCTACTTACAAATTTAGATCTACCTTTCTTCTCATTTCCATATAATTTACCTTCATATCTATCTATAGAGTTTTTTATATACGGATTTACTTCAGTATTTTTATACTCTTGTACATCTTTTAAATCTTGTTTAAATTTTTCTAAAATACTATTTAAATTTATCATTTTCCATTATCCTTTAAGAATTTATTTAATATATTGAACCAGATATAATTATTAAAATTATAACCTAATATAGTATCTCTTTCTACTACAACTAAAAATTTTAATGAATAATATAATAATTCCACAAAATCAAGCAAGATAAAATCTTTAGATATATTATATATTAATGGAAATAATATATTATTTCTACTATCTTTAGCTTTATAAGTATAATCTTTATTATCTAATCTATATGTTATTTGTATCTCTTTTATAGAATACTCTATATAATATTCTTCAAAGTATTTTCTAATAAATATATTATTATCTGGATCAACTACTTTTACAAATGTACCTATTTTACCAGGATAATGATGTGTAACAGTATCAGTATTTATATTGTAACTGAATGATATAAAATTATTATCATTTTTTCTTATTTTCATATTAGTAGTAGTATCATTATTAGCATAGTATTTATGCATTAAATTAAAGAGATATTCATTTATAATAGTTTTTTCTTTATATGGATCAATTAATTGTATTGCAAGTATTTCATCTATAATATCTTGTTTAAAAGTTACACTACTATAAGCATTCATAGTCATGAAATATTTATTAGTCATCAATCCCCATTTATCAGAAAGTAATTTTTGGTGTTTAATTTCAAGTATATTCTGTAATTGAATATCTTCTTCTATAAGAAATTTTTCTTTGGCATCTGTTAAATAGCATTTTTTGGTTCTATCATCTAATAAATACTCTACATATATCAATTCATCTGTATTAAAATTTCTTTTTATTGATATTTTATCTTTATCTATATCTATAGTCTCATCATCTTTATCATCTTGATTATCATCATCATTACTCGAACCAAGTGTACCAGAATCTATATCATAATCTATATCTTCTTTAAATGATATTTGATTATTATCATTATCTGCGTCTTTTACTGTAAGACTATGAGTATTATCGTCAGTATCTTTTACATCAAATGATCTATCAATTAAATCAGACCAATCTAACTGAGGTGGATATATATCTTTTACATCTATAAAAGTACCAGCTTCTGTACCACTTGAAACATTCTGATTAAACTTAAATTTTCTCTTTTTATTATAAGTATGTGTAGTTCTTATTTTATCATCTGAATAATTACAATCTGAACCAGAAAGAATATAAGTATCATTGTTTATAATATCTGTATTGGTATCTTCATCATAATTATTATTATCTTTAAGGTAATTTATTACATTCTCATCACAATCTTCTGTAGCATGTATAGTATATTTATCATCATTTCTATCTACTGATTCTATAAAATAATGTTTACTATCATCTTTAAATTCATCTGTTTCAAATGAATATTCTTTGTTTCTTTGAAGATACCATAATGCTTGATACAATTCATCTAAATTATCGTTATATTGAGAAAATACTATTTTTTCAGCATTATCATCTACATTGTCAATGATATACTGAAGAACTGCATTTCTATCAACATATTTTATCTTTGAACCAGTAGAATAAGAAGATAAATTAAAAGCAGATGAGTTATGATTTTTAATAAGAACAAGTTGTTTATACATAGATTTCATAGCTTCCATATTTGTATCTACTCTTGGTTTATTAAAAGCCATTAAGTCCTTTAAACTAAATTTATTATCATCTGGTTCATCTGGGATAGAAAGGATATTAAATCCTTCCACTAAATTCTCTAACCTCATCTGTAATCTGCCAAATAGTTATATAATTCAGTTGCTCTATCATCAGAGATAATTGAAGGTTTACTTTCTAATTCTCCTGTAGTGAACATTAATGACCAAGCATCCATTTGAATTTTAAACATTTCAAGGAATTTCTTATCTACAATAGATTGTGCAGTTCTTTCTTCTACTTCTATTTTTTTATCCATTAGATCTAACTCTTTATCTTTTAAAGCTAATAGTTTAGGATCTAATAATTTTTTATATTCGAATTCTTGTTCTTGTAATGCTAATTTAGATTCACCTAATCTTACTTCAATATCTACTTTTTTATTTTCTAAAATTAATCTATCTTTTTCAATATCTAATTTTTCTTTCATAACTAATATTTCTGTATCAATTTTAGTTATATTATGTGATTGGACCTCTATGTCTTTTTCTGTTTTCATTAAAGCTAATTTTAATTGATTATCAATTTCATCAATTTTTTTAAGAGTGAGTTTAGTATTTGCATCAGTAAGTTCATTTTCTTTAACTAATTTAGCATAAGCTAATTGTACATCAGCTTCTAATTTCTCTTGTGCTTGTTCTGCATCACTCGCTTTAGTAAGTGCTTGCCCAAGTATTTGAATTAAAGCGTTAGCATAATCTGAGCCAGTGAGTCTGCCTGTATCATATTCTTCCTGAAGTACTTGAGTCACATTCTGCTTATATGCTTCGAATATTTTATTGAAATTTTCTGTATCAAATGCCATTTGTTATCCTTTTATATTAAATCTATGTTCTGTAATACTTGAAGCAGTAAATATAGTATCTTCTATACTATTAGCTGTAGTACTACTATCAGTGTCATTTATATCCCCATCAAATTTAACTCTTCTTTTATCACTTCTGATCCAAGTTATTTTATGTTCTTCAGTATCTCCGTTACTATTTATCCATCTTACTGTTCTACCTACAATATTATGGTCATAAGGTCTTGCTGCATCACTAAAATCTTTAATATTTACCGTATCTCCAGCTGCTTTATCTCCTGTATCTCCGTCGAATCGAAAATCAAATTTATCATTATATTCAATCACACATTCAGTAATCATTTTAAATTTAGTACCTATAAATTTTTTATAGTTCAAGAAATTAAAATGTTCTCTTAATGTATTATGGTCATTATATTTACTATCTGAATAAGGATAATATAATCTCTTATTATTGATTACTATAAATTTATTATCTTGATTATTTATATCGATAAGAGTACATTTCATATAGATATTCTGGATGTTATAGTATTCACTCCATATCTCACTATTATCTATCAATTTATGATATAAATCATATACTACTATATTGTATCTCAATGTTATTAAATCTTTTATATAAATATCTTGATACAATGAATCATATTCAGGTATTTCTTTTAAATCTATATATTTTTGCATATTTTTTCCTTAGTGTACATCTTGCATTCTAATAATTAATTCAGAATATAATAATACCAAAGATATAGTAGTATTACCACATTTAAAATGTCTTATATTATCTAAATAATAATATTCAGATACATGGTACCTAATACCTGGTACATCATAATCATACTCAGTATGTCCAGATACATGTGTATTTTCAGTAGTTGCTAATAAATTATCAGTAACTATTTGTTTTACTGTAGTTCTGTCATTATTTTCATTATAAAATAATAATTTACTGTCAGCTATTGCTATATTATTTATTTTAACTGAAACGTCTCCATGTTCATATACCATATTAGTTACTTTAGTATCAGCATCTTCTCCTGGTAATTTACCTGGTTTAACAATAGTAATAGTAGTATTTGTAGATTTACATACATTAAAATTACATAATAAAGTACCTTTATTACAATTAGTAATTTCTGAACCAGAATATATAATATCAAATGTACCTATAGTATCTGGTATCTGTATAGAGTTATCATTTATTAATGTGAAATTATCATCTAATGACAATTGTACATTCGATACTTTAGTTAATCCTAATAAAGAATCAGATGGAGATCTTTTAATAGTTAAATATTTAGCTATTGGTTTATTAAATGTAATTATACTTTTAGGGGTATAAGTATTTTTTTGTAATGGGCAAGGTAGATTGTTATTGGTATCATCTGTCATACCTATCAATCTATACATCCACCCCCGACTATTACATACTTTTTTTGGTATATCTACATAAGTAGATAATATATCATTTACACCCTCATCATATATATCTGATCTGCTACTATCATAATGTGTACATCCTTCAGAGTATTTATTTGAAATAATTGAATTTCGTAATGTAAACGTACCAAAACTAAATGGTGCTATAGTATACTCTTTAGTTGATGTTATTTTATTAAAATTATTCATAGCAGATAATGTATCGCAAGCACCTGTATATTTTACATTTCTATATTCTCTAACAGATGCTGTCGTAGTTACAGAAGGTGTATATTTTTTTGCGTCTTCTATAACATTACTATAAGTATGAGTACTGACAGCTGCTTTTCTAAATTTATATACTATAGATATTAATTGATATACTCTTGAATTACCATTACTGGCTCTAAGTGACAACCAATTATGAATAGCTGATTCTGAGCATATTGGTATTATATCTACATTAGTATATATTGGATGATCAATAAAATATCCATGAATATAATCATCAGTAGGATAAATGTAATCGACTCCTAATATAGCAGACGGATCATTTTTTATTTTATTAGACATATATATGATAGCTTCTTCTGATATTATTTCAGGTACTTCTTCTCCTATACTATCATAATATTCTTTTATATAAGCAGTTATTTTTGGGCAATCAAAGTCTGGAGGATTATATGTAGGAGAAATAAGTGAAGGTAATGTAGGATCAAAGATTTTATAATCATTACTATCTATTTCTTCTAATCCAAGAGATGGATTCCATATAGGTTCCCCATCTATATAATTAAAATCTTGATTAGCTATCCAATCTGTGAAAGATATAGATGATCCATTATTCCAGTCATTTAACAATAAGGGGTATTCATTTATAGCATCTATTTTAAGACGTTTTATTTGTCCTGGTTCATTATAAGAATATTGTTGTAATAAATTATCCATGTTTATCCTTTATACATAAAAAACTAATTTATAATTAATATCGTCGATTATATCACTTACTATTTCTACAGTAAATGATATTTTATCTTTTTCAGTTTTTATAAAATGAAGTTTTGTATTATTCATTATATCATTAAAATTAATATAAAATATATCATTTGTAGCATCATGTAAAAAATTATCTATTCTATTTACTTTAACTAAATTATTATTTATTAAAGTAGCAGAACCAAGATTAGTAATTTTTAATTTAAATATATTATCCATCTTTAACATAAACGAAGGTATATTTAATATATCATTAGAAATATCAATAATCTTATCAGTATATGTATATTCATCATTTATCATTTCTCTATAAAATTTATATTCTACATCATTACCATTGTATTTTATAAAATCTTCATATTCTTCTACAGTAATAGTTGAACCAGTAGGTATAATATAATTGTTGGTATCTTTAGTTACTTGTAAAGATGTTTTTATATTTGTATATACATCTTCTATTACAACGTCTTGTAATGAATTTTGTGGTATAGAAGAAGTCAATGCTTTTATTTCTATAACATTTGGCATATCCGTATTATTAACAGAAGTAGCTATAGGTATATCAATATATTTATTTGTAATATTAGATACACTTAATTGATTATTAGTTAAAGTAAATAGTCTTATTGTATTAGTTTCTTGAGGAATATCGCTTGATAAATTAACTATGCTGTTATCTAAACCAAAATTTTCATCAGTAGGAATATTATCTACAGGAGCAATTAAATTATTTATTTCATATTTACTTTCATTATATAATATATCTCTTTCTATATCAGAAGGTACTCTATTTAATAATCTAACTTGATCAATTATACCTATTAATTTTTCTTCTGATTTAGAGGTATATGCTAACCTTAAAGAGTATAAATCACCAAAACTATATGCAGAAAATGAGCCTTTTTTAACATTATCAATATATAAAGTTAATACACCGTAATCGTTTGTGATATGTAAAAAATACATATTACCTGGTTCCAAATCTAAATCTTCTATATACTTCCCAACATAATTACTTCTATCTGAATTAGGAGTTCTAATATATAATTTACTTCCTCCACCAGCAATTTGTATATAACATAACTCATCAGAAGTACTTATTAACACTTCATAATTATTAGTGTATGTGAACCAGAATGATATAGATTTAATCTTGTTATTATTTATAAAATCTCCTAATATTATATAATTAGTACCATCAAATTTAGCAGCTTTACCATATTTACCATCAACATACATAGGAGTACCATTCCACTCACTATTAAATATGTTATTTATATCATTGACTTTATCATCTAAAGTGTATAATGCTATATCACTATTATCACGGAATATGTCTGATATATTAGTAGTATTAACTAATATATTATTAATGATATACTCTCTGTCTATATAAGCAATATATTTAAATAATCCTAAGGTATTTTCATTATATAATATATTAATTTCATCTTTATTAACGTATCTATTAAGTATTCTTACTTGATCTAAAGACGAAATATTCCATGACATATCTCCAGCATCATCATTTAATATATTTATATAAAAATCACTAAAATCAGTAGTGTTATTTACTACCCCTATTAATTCATTATTATAATAAAAATAATAATTATCCATATAACGAGTAATAGCATAATGATTTATACCTTCTTTAGCATCATATTCTATAGTTTTTATAGTACTATTTAATTGTGTTCGTATTCCAAAAATATTTTTATCACCGTCTCTAAGATAAATATAACAACGTGGACTATCTGAACTAAAACATCTTACATACTGTTTATTTAATTCTATACCTGCCCAAAAAGATATAGTAAAATCACCAGTAAGTTTTATAGTAGGTACACTAATATAAGATTTATCATCAAATAAGGCACATTCATTAAATATTCCTACTCCATATAACTCATTATTTACCCACGTACCATTATAGTTATTTGATATGTCATTACTATTATTATCTAAAAGATAAGTAGCTATTGCACTATTATCATTAAATAAATCTGATGTATTTATATTAATTTCTTTTTGTATATCTATTACTTCATAAGTACCAGTATCGTTGTTAATATCAGTAAAATATTTTATATTATTTATTCTATCATCAGTAAATACTAATTTAGTAGCAGTAGATTCATTTATATTAAATTCTAAAGGAGCATCAGTTGAAGGGATATAAATATCTATAGGCATAACTAAGTTATCTACATAAGTGTTATCTCTGTATTTAGAAGTACCATTAGATGTAATATCAAATATTTCATCTTTTGGGTTTTTATCAGTATTTAATTCTATTTGATTTATAATATCTGACATAAACATTTTAAATTCCTTCTCTTACATAAAAAACATCTTCCTCACATAAAAATTCTCCTGCATCATCTTTTAACACAATATACGGTTGAACCACATAAGTACCTTCTATATCGAAATCGTCCTCTGTAGAATAATGTATTATAGCTTCATTGTCTGAGTCTGTATCATCAATACTTAATTTTACTTTTCTACCATCAGATTTCTTCATCCACACATAACTATTATCAGTATCTACATTATCTGTATCTATTCCTACAATAAATACCATTTTAACTTTAGTGTTTTTTATATATGTTACATTATTAGCCATTTATAATCCTTGTATTTAAAATAATATCTTTATGTAATTTATTAGTAAATGTCATACTTAATTTACATTTAGTTATTTTACTAATAATAACATAACATTTATTATTTAAATTTATATTTTTTATACATTTATTTTTTAATTGCATTATTAAACCTTAAAATCTTTCTAAGAGTAACTTTTCTAAAAATCATACCTTTTAGATTATTTAGTTTTTCTTCTTTAGTATATCTGTATTTAATAATTAAATTAAATTCATTACTTAAACCATGTGTAAGAGATCCTATCATTCAGGAACCCTTTTATATATATCTGTATCTGTTGGATCTCCGTCTTTATTATATAATTTAAATGAAGCTATTACATCGCCATCATTATTATAGTATTTAAGTTTATTATCTTTTATTTCCATTTTACCTGTTTCTATCTGGTTCATTAAATTTAAAATGTCTTCTGCTGATTTATCTACTACTTTTATTTTAGAAATATCAAAGTCTAAATCAATGTCTATTGCTTGAACCAGAATAGTTACAATACCTGTATCTGAAAATTTAGTTTGTATCTCATAAGTACCTGTATTACCTACTTGATTTACTTCATTTCCATCTTTTACATCTGCTGATAATGGTTGTCTTAAATAAATATAAGTATCATCTACATCAACTACATACATCCAAATATCTTTATCTTTAATCTTGAATCTCATTCCTTTAGTTATATTAGAAGTGTCATCTAATGCTAATTTTTTAGAACCTTTATCAGTATCTTCACTGACAGTTGTAGTAATACCATCCCCTATATCTTCTAATAATTCTTCAAAGGAATCATCACTTTTAGTTAATTTATCATCATCTAAATACTTATAGAATAAATCGAAGCTATCTTCTTTTCCATATATTCCATAAACACTTAAATCTATAGTGATATTATTTTTTTCATCTTTATTCCATATAGAAAACATCTAATTTCCTTTAAAATAAGAACCAAAAGGATAAAATTATCCTTGGATTCTTGCTCTTACTCTGTTTCCTGATTTAACAACATTTAAGATTTCATCTAATTTGTCATTATAATCAGATACTTCTACTACTAATACTTCATTTTCTAATTCAATTTTAGGATTACTAACAATAAAAGTAACAATACCTGTATCGTCTAATTGAATTCCTACACTATAAACACCTGTATTTCCTACTCTATCTAATTCATCTCCGTCTGCAATATCTCCACTAATAGGATTTCTAGCAATAATGTATCCTTCATCAGCGTTTACTTCTTGTACATAAAAATAAATGTCTTTATCTTTGACCTTAATAACATCCCCTTTATTAAAGTTAGATACTTTATTATTATCGTCAGTATCTTTAACTGTAATTTTAGTTGACCCAGAATCTGTGTCTCCATTTGCTGTACAGTTGTTAGCATCTACATTTTTAATTGTTTCACTCCAATTAGCACTATCTACAGTATTTACTGTAGATTCTCCTGCATAAGCATAAATACATTCAAATCCATCTTTACCATACAAATCGTCTGTTGATAAATCAAGAGTAACATTGTTCTGTACACCTTTTCTCCATAGTGTTGCCATATTAATTCCTTTGTAAAAAATAATCTCAATTATAAACTATAATTGGGATTACCCTTTTAATCTACCTTTAGAATGATTAGTTTCAGAAACTCTGTCTGATACTGTAAATGTTTGTTGTATATGTATATCACTATTATCATTATCCCAATGTAAAATATAATCATTAGTAAAGTATATTTTAAATGGTTTAGTATAGTAGTATTTATCTACTTTTACAACATCTACATCTAATGTTTTCTTATTTCCTGGATCTAACACTGTACTGATACTAAGTGTAAAATCTTCAGGATCTGGGTCTAATCTACCATCTGAATCTATACGAATACCTTTTACAATATCTGATCCAGTAGGAAATGTATTATTTATTCGATAAAACATCTTCTACAACTCTTAACTTTTTACCATGCAAACTATCAATAATATCATTAATAGTATCTGTACTAATATCATTAGTACTCATTGATTTTAATTTATTTAACCCTGTTATAATAAGTCGTGTATAAAATCTCTCAAAAATAATTTTCCAAGCTATTTTACCAAACATACTTAAAGTAGTCTCTTTAAGTAATAATAATAATACTCCTGTCATAATACTTCCTTTATTTTATAAGGGTTACTATTAATATAAATAGTTTCCTTTATATCTATATTTGCATTATCATTAATCCAGTGAAATATATATTCTCCTGGTTCATTTATGTAAAATTCTTCTGTCCACCACCATGGATCATCATTTACTACTTTTGTATCTAATGTAGTTTCATTTGAAGGATCAGAAGAAAAAGCAAGCTTTAAAGTAAAGTCTTCAGCTTTTATCTTTACTAATCCACTTGCTTTTTCAATACCTAATACTATAGGTTTATATTGTTTAAAATATGTCATTTGATACCTTTACATTATAACTAAATTATTTAAGATGTGAATGTAAGATAGAATATATTATAGTCATCATAACTCCACTTGTAACAGTCCAAAATATTTTAGCATGACTAGCCAATTGTTTTTTTATATATCCAAGTTCAGTTTCTATAACGTTATGGGAATTACATGTCTTCGGTTTACTTGCCATTTCTCTTATCTTGTCACATTCTCTTTCTAATTTATCTAATTTAGCTACAATACCATCCTTTTCACTATCTATAGCTTCTTCTACATGATCAACTCTATCATGCAATCTTGATACACTTTCCCTGTGTATAGTTTCTATATTTGTAACTTTTTCTATAATTACTTCTTGTTTAGAAATAGCTTTACTTATCATTTGAAGTTGTTTAGCAGTCTCTTTACTATAATTAACTAAATCTTTTAAAGATTCTTTAATGTAAGTAATTTCTATATCATGTTTTTCTATTTTAGTTTCTACACTTTCCATACTATATACCAACCCTTTTATTTATCGTATGTCCATAAAACATTTTGTATTTTACTAATATCATTATCTATATGTATAAATTTTTTAGCAGGACCAAATCTTGTAATGCCAAGTAATAATCCATTTGAGATTATATCAAATCTTTGTGAACCAGAAGATACTGCAATATCAACAGCTAACCCTTTTACATGTGCCGAGTCTTTAACTCCACCTATTTCAGCATTATGTTTCTCACATCTGTAACCACTTGTAATTACAAAAGGAAATCTACATCTATCTCTTAAATCATCTAATTTAAGTAAAAATTCCTCATTCATATGCACTTGCCCACAACAAGGGCAAGCAAATTCTTCTAATTTAAAATGTTTTAATTTCATATCAGAATCCTTCATTTATAATAGTTTTAATTTCATTATCAATAATTGCTTTTCTAAAAAATCTCGGAATAGTGATACTACCTTTAAAAGATTTATCTCCATCATATCCTAACCAGATTTCGTCTAATAAACTATTGTCTGTAATATAATATCCAAAGCTTTGTTCATCTAAAATAATTCTATTATCTGAAGTAATAATTAAATTATGCATAGCTGAATCATTTATAACCTTATCTATTTCATTACCAAATATAACTAATTTACCATTAATTATATCAGCAACTCTTTTACCTGATTTTTCATAAATCAAAGGCATGCTATCAGAACTATTTGTTTGGAACCAGATAGATATACTATATTCATCAGGAGTAGTTTCTAATACCTTACCTAATTTAATATAACTATCATCTTGTGCATACGTTGCTTTATTCATAACAATACTTGGTTCATAATCAATTTTATTTGCTTCTCCATTATATCTGTTAAATTCGTCATTAGCATTATAGTTTAAAAAGTAAGCAGCTATCTCACTTAAATCTTTAAATACTTCTTTATAAGAATCAGTTAATTTATGATTGTGTAAATGATTCATTTCTAATAGAGATATAGAATCTTTAAATGAATTAAATAATGAAAATTCCATATTATTATATTTTTCATTTTTAAGTATTCTACCTCCTAAAGTAGATAACACACTGTCTAAGTGAAATGTTTTAGCAGTACTTGCTATTTTTTCTTTTACAGGTAATTCATTATTATAGAAAGATATAGTTTTATCTTTATATATCATTGTAAGCCTATAATACTTATCTGGTTCTATATGACTTGCTGGATCATTTTCTTCTGAAAAGATTACTGAATTTCCATCACTATCTAATATTTCTCCATATAGATATAGTATATCATTATCAGAGTCATATTTCTGAGTAATTTCTAATTTATATTTAGTATCTACATCTGGATGGTCATTTAAAGTGAATACTATTTTGTCATCATTTTTATCTATTACTTTTATTTCAAAGTCAATAGCCCAATTATCTTCATAGTAATCTATCCCTATCATATGTGGAAATGTTAGAGCAGTAGCATGGTCAGAATAAGTAGCAGCACTAAATTTCATATTATTTAGATTTTTTCTATAGTCTGCAAATTCTTTATTGAACCAGATAGCATCATATCCTGCTAAGTTTGCAGAAGTACTTCTATTAAATTCTAAACATACTCCATCAATATGTCTATTTAATTTATTTTTACTAAGACTAATAGGTCTATAAGTAAATAATTTGTTTCTATCAATAGTTCTTTTAAAAGTATTTCTGAATATTCTGAAATCATCTATTTGACCTATAAACCCTACATCTTGTTCATTTGAACCAGTACCTGCAAGTAAAATATCTAAATAAGTATCTTCTCTATAATGTTCATAATATCCTGTAGATATAGAAATATCATCTAAAGTAATTCTCCACGTACCTTTTTTAAATTCTACAATTAAGTGATGTCTAAAAGTATCATTTATATTTATGCCTGTATTTACTTCATAAACATTATCTCCATCCCCAGTTTTAAAGATTAGATTGTGATTATCGTTATCATCTCCAATAATTAAACTGAATGTTTTACTATCTTTAGAATATTCTACAATTCTTCTTCTAACATCATCATTATTATCGGAACCAGAAATAATAAAGAATGCTATACTGAAATTATCTTGAAATACTTCTTTATATTCATCATAAGTAAATCTAATTTTAGAATTAGTTTTACCATTAAATTTAATAGCACTTCCATTTATAATACCATCAGTAAATACTATATTTTCCCCACTTTCTACTGCTGGTTCTTTGTTTCCTGCAAAGTCTTTAAAATTTTCTTCAAATCCATACCAAGAAATTAATTCAGCATTGTCTGCATAATAATTTTCTTGCTTTATATTTGCAGGAATTTCTTGATTAAGTGTAAATGTATTAGTGAATACATCTTGTAAAGTTCTATCCCATAATTTAGTAGCACTAATTCCAGTATATTTATCTGAACCAGAAGCTACAACTTCTATTATATTTTCATCTATAGCCATTGTTGATAAATTAAATGTATTATCCATTCATTCTCCTTATAATTCTTCTACTATAATAGTACTTGAACAGAATCTATATTCTTCTGCATCACTATCAGAATATCCTCTATTTATATAAATATTGTCATTACATACGAGTCTAATATCATAAGTATGGTCTCCTTTAGTTATATTCTTATCTATAAACTCGAAAGAAGCACTATTATCACTATAATCTCCGCCAGCAGTAGTTACACAAAAGGTAGCATTTCTATTAATAACACCATTATTACCTATTATGTCTGTAATTAAATTATCATCCCTATATATGTAAAAACAGGCTACCCTATTATCATCAGAATCTCCGTGACCTACCCTACCTATATTAACACTTACTCTAAGGTCTGCAGTATCTTGTTTAACATTTATAGTAACATCAAATCCATCAATCTTAGTTACATTAGTAGAAGTATTATATTTAGGCGTATCTTTAAATATAGTCTGTGCAATATTTTTACTTGGTTTATCTTTACATACATCATTTATATCTCTCATCTTACTATCCTCCATTCTCCTGCTTTAAATATAATCTCATACCTACCTGAAGTATTAATTAATATTTCATCAATATCTCCATCTATTTTATATTTAGTACTAAATAATATAACAGGACTATTATTAAATACTTTATATAAGTCAATCAATGTAACTATAGTATCATCTATTGGATCTGTAGGTAATTCAATCCTGATATTTCTCTCTCTACTATCTACCCATATAGTTTCTCCATTATTAGCTTTGTAGTCATTATCAACTGTAATTGAATTATTACTATAAAGTTTATTCATAGCATTTATATCATTTTTAGTATAAGTGTTTGCTACTGAGAACGTATTCCAAGTATTAACTTGAATCATTGAACCAGAAGGTAAAAACATATCAAATATAATTGATTCTCCATTAGACATATCACATACACCGTAAGGTTTAGGAAATATAGTTGAACCATTCACTGATACTTGTATATTAGGGAAATCATACTTCTGTTTCAAAGTAAATTCTTTAGTCTTTCCATCAGCTATAAAGTAATCAGTATTCATTACCATTTCAACTGTAGTAACTTCACTATTCCATTTTTCTCCATTCCATATTTTTAATTTATTTATTAATTTAGAAAAATAAATATCTCCTACTTCTAAATCACTACCATCATTTCTTATTTCTGGATCAGTGTAATGTGGCCCAAGATACACTTTACCTATAAAATCTATAGGTTCAGCTAACTCTACTGCTTTATCAATATTAAGTAAATCTTCTTTAACCTCATTGATATTTTCTAAGTCATCAACTACTGTTTTATAAGTTTCTAAATTATCAACAGCTTCAACAACTTTATTTTCTTTTATCTGTAAAATCCTCTCATCTAATTCTTTCTTAAAATTCTGTAAATATATATTTAAGAAATCATCTATAAATTTCTGAGAATTATCACTTCCATACAATCCCATTTTTCATCCTTTATACGAAATTAGCTATATTGTTATTATACTCTTCTACAGAATTTAATCCACCATTATTCTTAATTAATTCTTGTATAGCAGAATAATATCTTTGGTAGTATAAATTTTCCATTTGAAAAGCATTAACATTACTCACAGAAGTATGCAGTCTATCTAATACTCCCCAATACAAAGCATTCTTTATTCTCATATAATTTAATTCAGATAATTCACTAATATCATAATAAATAACTGAACCATAAACTAATGCTTTAGTATAAGTTTTAAAGTCAAATCCTTCATCAAGTTTTAACCAATCACCTTCTATAAATTTATTAGGTAATTCTCCATAATCAATATTAAGACATTCTAAAACATTTAATGCTTTTATCTTAGTATTTATAACTTGTTTTTCTTGTTCTGGTAAAATAAATTCTCCTGCTTCTACATCAGAATTAAATTGATTTGAACCAGAAAAAGAAATAGTGTTAGTAATACCTGTAGATACACCTTGTTCTAAAATATTTTTTAGATTATAGTCATATTTCTTTTCTCTAATAATTTCATTAGTAATTGGATCTCTTTGTTCATCTAACAAATCAAATGTAATAATTCTTTTAAAAGGATTTGCTTGTACTTGAATATCTATCAATATTTCATTAGATAATGTTATTAATTCATCATCGTCTTTTTTTACATTATTGAATAGATTTCTTAACACTCTTATTACATCATTATTATCCAACATTTATATATCCTTATACATCATATGGATTATATCCATCATCATCTTCTTCATAATGTGATACTTCTTCGAACTCATCAGTTTTCTCATTATATTTATACTCAACAGGTGCACTTGGCAATATAGGCTCAAAAGTAATCAACATAGAAATTATATCTAAAAAGTCATCATGTTTAGATTTAAATCCATCAGCAGATACGTTAAATATTTCAGCTAACCCTTCACGCATAAAAGTACTGTCTTCTAATTCAGAAGCAAACCATATTCTTTTAGATTTAAATAAAGGTTCAACTAATTTAAATCTACTAAATTTATCAGTACTTGGTCTGATACCTGGTTTAGTAGCGCCTGGTTCAGATAATAAATTAAAGAATATATTTCTTTTAATCATTTCTTGTTGGATCCAAGAAATAAATCCTCCTTGTTGCCCTGTAACTTCTACACCTACCCCAAGAGGCTTATACATAGAAGCAAATCTAAATAAATCATTTATATTTTCATCCATTTGTTGTCTTGCTAATTTACCATCAACTAATAGAAACTGACCTTCAGTATTAACAGCCCATACAGCAATTACACTATAATCAGAACTTTTCTTTTCACTCGTAGCAAAGTCAGTAGTAATATAAAAATTATAGTTACTCTTATTCTTAAATACTTCTTTTCTACTGAACCATACAATATCATCTGGTTGAATTAACATGTCTTCTTTACTTAAAATTCTAAGCATTAACTCTTGGTTAAATGAATGTATTCTACCTACTGCTTTAGCAGACTCATACTCATCTTTAACATACTCATAAGGGAATCTATCTTCCCAACTACCTTTAAATTTATCTGGTTCACATGGAAACTCAGTAGCAATAGGATAAACACTTACATCCCAAGTACCAGATTCAACTACCTCTACCAATGGATCATTTTTATTAAATGGGGTACCAATATAAATAGTTTTACTTCTTGTAGGATGCATAGCTTTACCAATAGCATTATGTACATTATTCTTTACATTCTCTAATTCAGTAGGAGACTTAGCATCTTGGTCTGAAAGTAAGTCATCCATTACTACTAATTGTGGTCTAATTCCCATCTCTTTAGTACCCCTTATATTAGTCTTAGCACCATACATCTTAACTACAAACTTCTTACCAGATTTATTAATAAACTCTAATCTATTATCTGTAAATCTGATTTTAGGTACCCATTCTTTCATAAAATCACTATTCTCATATCTTGATTCTATATTCTTTCTCAAGTTCTTAGCACCACCTTCAGCACTATCTGCAACATATAAAGCAAGATTTATTTCTCCGAAACCAGGCATTTCTCCAAATACAGCAATATACATAAACATGTACTCAGCAATTAGAGTAGTTTTAGCGAAACCCCTATGACATACAATAGCATGCCTTTTCTTCTTACTAAATACATTATCTAACACTTTAAAATGTACAACAGGAGTTTTATTCTCTTCTGATCCACCATTTACCATCTTAATAAAATTTACAAATTCTATAGCCTCAGGAGATGGAGTATAAAAAGTAAAATTATATTCTGCTTCATTTAAATAATCTTCTAAGGTCTTCTTCATCATAACATTTATCCTTTATAACTTGTTCTAAATCAAGTAAATAATTATTTACTTCTTCCTGATAACTTTCTTTAGGGTACATATTCATTATTATATCTTTTCTATAATTAAGTATATTATTAACAATAAGATCTTTATGTTCGCATATATTATCAACAAATAATTTTAAACCTGTAGGACGTTGTCCTTTTTTATGTATATGTCTATGCCACTGAAACGTTGGTTCATGAAATAGTATTTTCCTAATACTACCATCACTATAATATAATTCTAATCTAATATCTTTCATATTTACTCCTCTATTTTAGCTTCTATAATTTTCATTTCTGCTACATCTTTTGCATCTATATCTCCAGCACTAATAGCTTCTAATTGTTTACTTGCAAATTGTCTCATAGTATTCTTTAAATCTTCCAACTCTTTGCTTGGTTTAACACTAACTTCTAATTCTACTTTGTTATTCTCAGGTAATTTAAGCTCTCTGATTAAAGCTTCTGCTGCCTTCATTCTAACCATCTCACTCTTAGCCGTCATAACTAAATTACTCAATTCATTTACAGCCATCTGTACTTTATCTTGGTTCATTACATGTACAGGAATTAAAGTTCTTTCAGTAATAGCTACAATCAAATCTCCCTTATTATAAGCACTAATATACTTATGTTGATCAGCTATTGATACACCCTCTAATAACCATTGATTTACTTTGTCTTTAAATACTATACTATAAGCATCATGGTTAGTAAATCCCATATTCTTTAGAGACACATATTTAACAGCATTAACATACTTATCTAAAGACCATCTACCATTCTCTAATACATTAGCATAAGTAATCATTTGTTCTGTAAAATCAAACTTATCATCTTTGACAGTAGCAATTAACTTTTCATACAATTCTTCAGTTAATTGTTTCTTTTTATTTGCAGGTAATTGTTTCTTGAATATTCTATATTCTCGTAGTTGTTCTTCACTTAACATATATTATCCTTTGGTTCAAGATTACATATGATAATTATACCATATGTAACCCATAAAAATAAAATCAACCAAAGAATAACATACTTCAATGAATAATTTAGAAGCGTCGAAATTATACTTAAATCGAACCAGAAATGCAAACTAATTAATTAGCATTGTAACAGAATACCTTATTTAAGGGATTTATATAAAGAAAGTGATATAATTTCTGAGAAGATTTCTCTGAAAGAATTTCTTTCAAGGAAATTTCTTGAAATTATATCAATATTTTTAGATTTGTCAAGTGAAAGCTTTAAGGAAATTTTTTTAATTTAGTATGAGTTCAGTAAACTACTCTGGATCAACTTCTGACGAAGTATCCCCCCCGTAGGGAGGTTAAGGTACTGTTCTTTTATTATCTGTGCAAATAAATAAATAAGGAGACATTATGGAGTACGGAACATTAGTAGGAGGGTTTTTAATAATATTCTTCGCATATAAGATATTTGGAGCTAAGCAAGGATTCGGTCCTTGGCTGCAAGAGCAGTTCAAGGGAGAAGGCAACCACAATGCAGAGTTTAAACCATCATAAGATGGTTATTCTCTTTCTTTTTCGCTTCGCTCACATCACATCACATCACAATAAGATAGGTTATATACTACTATTATCTATGCAAATAAATTAAATATAAAGGATCAGACATGACATACCAAGATTTAAGAAAACACGGAAGTTTCTTCATTATGGCAAACGGGGTATTATCAGGATATTATAATCCAGTGAAATCAGACTTAGAAAAATGCAAGAGTAAAGCTCACTTGATAGAGCTTGCAGCATTTTACAGCAATAGATTAAAGATAAACATTGAGTTTGTGGAAGCGAAAGCAAGTAATAGTACAGGGTTTAACCCAACAGATACAAACAATTCAAATTCAAATCAAGAAGAAGAAATACCTTTCTAAGGTTCTTCTTTTTTTCTCATACATACAAGATAGGTATAATAATTAATTAATTATATTAAATCAGAACATAACTAAGATAGGTAAATATTTACATAAAGCTATCATAACTGTTCATATTTAAACAATCTCAAACAAGATAGGTAAATATACTATAATTAATTAATCACTCTCAAATCACATTTATCAGCCTTCATCGCTCTCGCTCTTCAGGCTGGTTCTATACTTGTATTATCTGTGCAAAAATAAATTACAATTAAAGGATTAAAAATGGCAGTAGAAGCAGTATTTGAATCAGTAAGTAATAACACAGTATTAAACAAGTTAATCGACAGATGTCATGAAACACCAAACATTATATTCAGTGTATACTTAACAAGCGAGAGTAGATCATTAATTAAATTACAAATGTACAAAGATAATACATATGACCTATATATTCCAAGTAGTAATACATCAGTTAAATCTCCATTTATAACTGATATTATTGATATATGTGAAGAACAATTAATCTAATTGATCACAACAGGAAGAAGTTAAGTAATACATAGACCTGAGCAAGTCTTTAAAAGGTTCTAAATTTAAATTAAAGGAAAAGATATGTTAGAAATTAACACATACTTTGAACCAGATAATGTAGAAGAAGTAGAAACAGGGTTTAATCCTGTGGATACTGATGTTATAGTTGAAGATAGTAAAGTTGAAGAAAAAGTAGAAGTAGAAGCTGTATTTGAAGATATTGAAGATACACCTGATACTGATTTACCATTAAATAATACAATTAAATTCATATCTTATAGATTATTAAAGAAATTTAATAAAAGATATGAATGGTATAAATTAAATTGGCTATATGAAACAATTAAAAGTAAAGATAGTTGGGCTTTACAGTATTTAGCTAATATAGTTGGTAGAAAATTCTTCAAAGGTAGTCCGTTAGAGATTACACAAAAAGGTTTAGAAATAATAGAGTTATTGCCTAAAAGTGTAGGAGAAATTAGAATAGGTGATAGTCCATATAGTGATGTATATACAGGAGCTTTTATAGTTAAAGAACCAGAGTATAAAAAAGAAGAATGGACTACTATTGAACCAGTAGATGTTACTCAGAATATTATTGAGTATAAAGATAAAAGAGACTGGTGTCATAAAGAGTTCTGGAGAGGTAATGAAGATGAATTACCTACAGATGCAGCTTGGATACTAAATGATGTGATATTTACACTTGATGAAAGAGTAAATAATGTAACTGATTTTAGTTATGATGATATAAAAGATAGTAGTAAAAAATTAGATTTTAATGCTATCAATAGAGAAAAAGCTGCAAGTAAAATATTAAGAGATAAATGGTTAGGTAGAAGTTTTAGTTTCAAACATTTCTTCGATACAAGAGGAAGAATATACAGTGAGGGTTATCATATAAACCCACAAGGAACTAAATATAAAAAAGCAAATCTAACTATGATAAATAACGAGTTTGAATTAGACGGTTTAGAATTAATAAAAGATAAATTACAATAAAAGGAGAAAATGATGAGAAGTTATAAAGATATTACAGGTGCAGAATGGGCATTAATTAGTATAGCTAACGAGGCAGGTTTCGATAAACTGCCTTGGGAACAAAGAATTGAAGTAGGAGTTAAATTGTATAAAAGATACAAAAGAGAAGTAATAGATAAATCAGAAGAATATAAATTTAATACTAAAGAAGATTTATTATTACTTAAAAGATGTAATGAATTATATGAGCATTTAGAATTAGGTAAACAAGTACCTAATATATATTTAGATGCAACAGCTTCAGGGTTACAAATTATGTCAGCAATTACACTTGACTTAGTAGCTGGAGAAAAAGTAAATTTAGGAACCAGTGAAAGAAAAGATGTATATGTAGATACAGCTAATGGTTTAGAAAAATCTTTCGGCATAGCATTAACAAGAGATGAAATTAAGAAACCATTAATGACATTCTTCTATAATTCTATTGCTAAAATAGAAGAATTATTAGGAGAAGAAAATGCAGAGATATTCATAACTTATTTAAAAGAAGAAGGATTTACAGGACCAGTTAAGTTAATGGATTATGTAAATTCTAAATGGGAAGCTAAAAAAGAATATAAATATAGACTTCCTGATATGGTAGTAAGAGTACCTATTATAGGAACTAAAACAGAAGATATTAAATTATCTGATGGAACTCCATTACCATTTACATATAAAGTAAATGAACCAGATGAAGATAAATGGAGAGGTATGGTTCCTAATATAGTTCATTCACTTGATGCTTGGATATTAAGAGAAGTAATAAGAGAATTAAATACTAAAAATATAATAGTACATACTATTCATGATTCATTTCAAGTATCAGTTAATAATGCAGTAACATTGATAGATGCTTACAAGAATGCATTTGTTAAATTAGTTGAAGAAGAGCTTATATATAAAATATTCAAAGATTTATATGGAGTTGAATTTGAATATGATAAAGAAGTTAAAACTAAAATGATTGAAGCTATAAAAAGAAGTGAATATATGCTGAGTTAATCTCAGTGTATATCTCTTTTCTTTTTTTCTTATAAATATATTATAATTATATAAAATTTTTAAAGGAGGTAACATGGAAATAATTACTCATGGATTACTTACTTTTAGTATGTTAATGCTATTAAGTAAAGATAGAAAACCAGAAGATAGTTTATTAAAAGATACTATTAAAACTATAAACTATTTATTTGGTTCTAAAATAAGAGTTTAATCTCTTATTCTTCTTTTTTCTTCGGTCGCAAGCTCCCTCAGTTAATATAATGAGTTTTATAATATAGGTATATTTAATGTATTTATATTATGAAAAATTTACATATAAAGGAAGCAGAATGTTAATTACAGTAGGTATGATGGATAGTTTAGAATTAGATGTATTAAGTAATTATATTATTATGAAAGATAATACTATATGGGATTTAGACACTGATATGGTATGGGATTTTTATTTATGATATTTTATCACTTGGTTCGTTTGAATCAAGGAATAAGGTATTAACCTTAAATAAATTAACATAAAGGAAAAAAGATGAAAACAGTAAAATTATATTATGTAGATCCAGTGAGAAAAGAAGCAGTTGTATGTTTTACCAAATGTGCAGATATAGTTAAGCAAGTAGCTAAAGAAGTAAAATTAATTAAAGTAGCTAAAAGTTTCTTTAATGAATATAGATTAAATCATAAAGAAAAGGTGTTAGTATTATGAATTTAGTAAATGAAAAAGTTGATAAAATTATTTATCAATTTAGAGGAAAAATAGCTAAGTTTAGAAGTGTAGGATTAAAAGAATTAGTTCTTTTTACAGAGGTTAAAATATGGTCAGAAGAGAACCAGAAATGGGAAGATTTTAGAGATCATATGTGGTGTGATGATAGAGTGAGAGATAGAAGATGGCAAGGAAAAGAAATTACATTCAAAGGACAAAAATATACTTATGGCAATAGCATAGGTAAAACACAAGAAGCTGTCAGATTAAAATTTCCTCAGTTACAAGCAATAATTAAAAAGGTAAAAAATGGAAACAGTAAAAGACTACAAAAAAATAGATAATACTTTTTTAGTAATTACAGATGAAAGTCTTAATGGTTTAGATGAATTATATCCTTATGATATGGTTCAAATTAAAAAAGCTAAAAAGAAATTATCTAAAAAAGAATTTAATGCTTTTATAGATGAAAACTGGAAGAATATTAAAGTAGTTTATAAAGCTATTATTGTTATTGGTTCAGAGTTATATAAATTCTTTACAAAAATAAAAAAAGCAGGTAATTATCACTCTGAAATATATAGCTATGATGGTGTAAAAGTATTACAAGGTATAAAATATCATAATTCTTGGTTAGAGAGAAATAAATATTTATATGAAGTATCACAAGAAACTATATATAGATATCTAAATGAATTACCAGTAATTAGAATATGGGATTATGTAGATAAAGCAGAAGATATAACCACATTTGAACCAGGAGAAAAAGTAAACTTTAAAGAAGTAGAGTCTTCTGATTTATTAGTTATAGACTTTGAAACATTAGGTGTTAGAGCAGAAAATGCTGAAATATATAGTGTTGCTATAACTAATCCCTATAATTTAAAAACTATAGTATTCAAATGGGAAAGAAGATTTACTTCTAAATTTAAAGAGCTAATTAAAGATAAAACTTTAATCTTTCATAATGCTTTATTCGATATGAAAATGATTATTACTAATATGTTTATGAATAGTAATAGAGATTTATATGGAATGAGAAATGGTATTATGTGGCTCAAAGAAAATGTAAAAATAGATGATACTATGCTTATGGTATATCATTGTAATAATAATACTCAAATGAATGAATTATCTTTAAAATTTAATGCTTTAAAATATACAGGAGTATATGCTATTGATGTGACAGATATAGCTAAAGCTTTAGATAAAGGAATAATTACAGAAGAACAAGTATTAGAATACAATGCTACTGACACTATTGCTACAGCTCTATTATATAAAGAGTATTTAGGTAAATTAGTTAGAGAAGATGTAACAGATATATACGAAAAGAGTATTGAATCTATTTATTATCTAATAGAAACTATGATTGTAGGTTTACCTTTAAATAAAGATAGACTTATAGAAGTAGAGAAAAAACTATTAGAAGAATTATCTTTTATAGAAGAGATTTTATATTTTTATATAGATGATTCTTTTAATCCTGGTTCAAGTAAGCAATTAAGTAAATTACTTTATGAAGTATTTGAATTTCCTGTATTAGAGAAAACTGACTCTGGACAACCAGCAACTGGTGGAGAGATTTTAAAGACTCTTTTAAATTATACAGAAAATAAAGATATTAAAAAAGTATTAATTGCTTTAAAAGACTGGAAAGATATTGAGAAAATACTTACTGGTTTTATTGAACCATTTAAAAGGTATTATTTTAGTAGAAATAATACTCATTGGCTTACAGGCAATCAGAAGCTCGGAGGAACTAAATCAGGAAGACTGAGTAGTAATGAACCTAATTTAGCTAATTTGCCTTCAAACAGCAAGTATGGTAAGTTAATAAAGAGTATTTTTCAAGCACCAGAAGATTGGTTATTCTGTGGTTCAGATTTTGCAGCTTTAGAAGACCGTATAGTTGCTAATTTAAGTGAAGATCCAATGAAAATTGGTGTATTTACTAAGGGAATAGATGGACATAGTCTGAATGCAGCGGGTTACTTTAGAGAAGAATTAGAATCTCGTGGAATATTTATAGATATGAATGATCCAGAGAGTATAAATTCTGTAAAAAAATTAGCTAAAGATTTAAGGCAAGAAAGTAAAACATATACCTTTGGTATGAATTATGGACAACTGGCTCCTGGAATGGCTAAGAAACAAGGTATTCCATTAGAGAAAGCAGAGAAAATAGTTCAAGGGTATCAAGATACTTATAAAGTAATGATTGCTTGGAATGAGAGTAATAAAGAGTTTATGAATAAAAATGGATATGTTAGAGGTTGTTGGGGTCATAAGATTAAAACACCTTTAATAGCAATGTCTGTTATTAATTCAAGAATTACTCCATCTCAAGTAAAAGCTGAATTTAGAACAGCTAATAATGCTATTACTCAAAGCTACGGTATATTAACTACTGTTGCTGGTTCAAGATTTCAAGATTTATTAGAAAAATCAGAATTTAAGTATGATATATTTTTAATAAATCAAATTCATGATGCTATCTATATGATAGCTAAAAATGAACCAGAAGTAATAAAATGGTTGAATGATAATTTAATATCAACTATGTGTATTATGGATGAACCAAAATTAATTGATGCTCCTGTTAAATTAGAAGCTGAATTAGACATTGGTAAGTCTTGGGATAAACAAGAAACACTTAAAAATAATATATCACTTAGTGATGTAAAAGAAAAGATAGGCACTCTTTGAGTGTTTATTAGAGTTATATTATGATATAATTTTAATAAGCATTCGCTTGAATGTTTAATTCTCCCTCGTGAAATTTTTTATTTTAGATATATTTTATGATAGTTGTGAATAACTCCTTTTGAATTTAAATTTTTTAACTTTACAAATATCGCAAATACTTTACTGAGAAAATGTCTTTAATTAATTTCATACAACACTCCTTAATTTTAATTTTATAAATACGAGGGAGAACTCTTTTCCGTATAAACAAATCAAACACAAAGGATAAAAAATGAATGACAAAGTATATATATTAAGTCTATATGATCAATGGTTTAACAAATCAAGTAGAATAGTTTTAGGTATTTATACAGAACCAGAAAAAGCAATGGCTTGTTACAAAGGCAATTATAGATATGATTTAGTAGAGAATGGTACTAATCAATGGTTTGTAGAGAAAAATGGTACTACTGTACATGGGTTAGAGATTGAAGAAGTCACATTAAATATAGGCTGTTAAATGAGTTATATATCAATTAAATTTTTAATATATTTATTAAGGTGGATATTTTCAGGAGTTATTATGTTAATGCCTTTATATTTATTATTAAAAATAAAGTGTTGTGAAGGAAAATACCAAGAATATATACATATATTATTATTACAAATAGTAGGTGCATTTATTTTTTGGTATATTGATAATTGGATATTTAAAGGATAACAATGAAAATTTCTATATGTAAAAAAACATGTAATAAATGTGGTTTTAGTAGGAAAGGTACTAAAAATACTTTATACAAAGAGATATTACATTATATAAGTCAAGGAAAAGTATTTCCTTGTCATTTAGAGCTTAAAAAAGTTACTGGCTCAGAGAATAGTGGTGTAAGTAAACTAAAAGAAGTAAAAATATGTAGAGGATATGTAGGGTTTATTAAAAAAAATTTAGATAATACTACTTTTAATCCTATTTTAGTGGAATATTTATCTGATTTTATGGATCAGATTAATGATGAAGAGTTGGAAGATATATACTCTAAAGAAGAGTTATATGAAGCACACCAAGATACTATACATGTATCGTTAAGAGAAACAACAAATTGGAAGGAGAGAGACTAATGAATAAACAAGAAATAATAAATTACTTAAGAGATTTAGCAGATTGGATTGAGGAAAGAGGTTTTGGCAATAATGATGTAGATTATTTAAGAGAAATAGCAGATAGTTTACAAATAGAGTCAAATATTATTTCAGATATTGTTAAATGGAATAAAAATAGATTACTTGATAAACAAGATTTTAAACCAGAAGTTGAAATAATAAATATACTTGAAGAACTTATTGAAATGACAGGATACAAATCTGATTCAGCAAGAAGAATGTCAATAGTTATGTATGATTTATATTTTAAAAATGCTACATATATGGGAACAGAGTTAGTAGATGCATTTGCAGATATTATTGTTTTTTCCACAGGAGCATTACTTAAATTAGGGTATGATCCAGAAAAAGTAATGAATGAAGTTATTAAAGAAATTAACAGCAGAACAGGAGAAATTATCAACGGTAAATTTGTAAAATGTAAAACTCCTGAATGTCAAGCTAAATGGTATAAAGCTGATTTCGAAAAGGCTAAATTATGAGTGATATATTTTGGTTCAAAGTAGTTGATATTTTGTGGGTAGTATCAACTACAATATCAATAATATATTTTGTGTCAATACATATATTTAGAACACTTGATAATAAATATAATCATCATATGATATTGTGGCTTTTTGTAGCAATGATAGCTACTACATTATCAAATGGATGTTATGAAACAGACCCTAAATTAGCAATGCAGGCATTTAATGAAGTAATGGTTTTAAATTTTAGTTTTTAGTATAAGAGATTTTTCTCTTATATATTTTAACTCACTGACAGGGGTAGTTACCTGAAAGTGAGACCAAGTATCGCTCTGTTTTTATTATTCCAAAGAGATATTTCTCTTTGGATATAAATTTACAATAAATAAGGAGAAAGAATGAGAAGAATTAAATGTGCTAAAAAACCTATAGAGATAGAAGTGTTGGAAATTACAAAAGCAGAATTAAAAGAATTGTTAAATGATAACCCAATTTCAATATCTAAAATAGATAATGAATGGTTAGCAGTTGAATGTGGAAACGATGAGATGGTAGGTTATATAGCAGGAGAAATTAATGAAATGAATTCAAAAGATAAAATTCCAGATTTATGGTTCATAAATAAATATTATTTTAAAGAAAATTATAAAATAAAGGAGAAAAAATGAGAAAAAGAAAATATGTAGAAAAGATTGATTTACCGTTAAATAAAGAGAATCATACATTGAGTTTTCTATTTGAAAAAGTTACTGGCGGTTATAGAGTATTAGTGATTGAAACATACTATTATCCAGAAAAAGAAAAATTTAGTTATAGAGGACCAAAAGCTATTTATGGTTTAGAATTTATGACTATGATTGAACCAGGAGATTTCGAAGAAAGTTTAAGAGGAGTACCTATTACAGGTATATATGAAAGATATATTGACAAAGATTATGATTATTTCAGTGATTTATTTAAGGTGTAAAAAATGAGTTATACAAAAATTGAACCAGAAAGTAATGAATATAAAGATAGATTAGTTAGTGTATTTAAAGCAGTAAAAACTCTGAAAGAAGATTTATTTCTTCTGGATCCGAGTGAAAGAGCAGTACTAATAAAAGATTTTATGGAAGAAGTATCTCCAAGAGAAATAGCAATGACTATGTATTATGGAAATACTACAAGAGCTACTTTAATTGCTAATTTAATTAGACAAGAAGAAGCTTTAAATATAGAACATAGAATTGAAGGCGTAATACAATGAGGATAGAAAATCTATTACAAAAGATAAATCAAGCTGATTATGAAAATTTAGAAAAAGTAGTAATTAGTGTAAAAGATTTATTATTACTGAGAAGTGCTATAAAAGACAGAGATGAAAGAATACTTGGTTTAGAAACTAAATTATCTTTAACAGAAACTAAATTATATAGTTTAGTAGGACAAAGATTGAAAACTTATAAAGAACTATCTGAATTATAAGGAGGTATTATGCATAATTGGTGTGGTAATACAATGACAGTTACAGGTGAACCAGATAAAGTAAGTAAGTTTGCTAAAGACTTTACAGAAAAAGGATTTGCTTGTATAGGCGATGTTTATATTTTAAGTAGTGGGAGTGAAAATACAGACGAAACTTGGTATAAATGGAGAATGGAATTTTGGGGAGTTAAATGGAATATAGATGATAGTTTAGAGATATTAGAAGAAGATACTAATAGATTCGTCGTATGGTTCCAAACAGCTGGAAGAGATCCAGAAGAATTTATTAAAAGAGCAAGTTTCAAATATAAAGTAACTATAGAAAATCAATATGATGAACCAGGAATGGGATTTTATGGTTATTACAAAGTGATTAAAGGTGTAATTGATGAAGACTATTGTATAAATGATAATGATTTTAATCAAGAACCAGAAATGTTAGAAAAGATATTTGGTAGTGTGGAACAAGCATATGATTATTTTAATGATATGTTTGAAGAAGATATGACAGAAGAAATTATAAAAACAAAAAAATATTTAAAAGGATTACTATGATTTTATTTAGAAAAGAAGCAGAAAAGATTTTAAAAGACCATGGGTTTAGTGAAGATTTTACAGTTAGTAGAGTAGGTAAATATATTTGGTTAGTTGGTAAATGTGGAAAAACTATTTTACAAGTAAGTGATTTAGAAGTAGGAAGTAAATTATCTAAAACTGAAAGAGAATTACTTATAGAAGACTATTTATATCCAAATGTAATTATGAAAAAAGCTAAATTAGATAAATTATTAGATTTACAAAGAAAAATTGTATTTACTGAAGATCAGTTACTTATTTTTAAAAAAGAAGAAAATATATATATTGATACTACTGGTAACTATAATTATGCTGATAACAAGTATGATAATGTGTTAAATATACAATTAAATAACAGTAAATATACTGCTAAAATGGTAGAAAATTTAGAAACACATAAACAAACAATTTATATGTCAAATGTAGAAATAGATGAAGTACATAATGTATATAATAAATTATTGTCTTTAATGCCTATTAGAGATAAAGTATTTAAATTATATACTGACTTAAAACTTTTAGAAAAAGATATTTTTAAAATACAAAGAGAGTTAAAAATAGTATGTTAAAAGTATTATTACTTTTATTTGCTATTTCTCTTTATGGTTCTCCGTTTAAAAAGATAGATTCTTTATCTAAAGAACAATATGCTAATTTAATATGGATATATACCAAAGGTAAAAAATATGACTTAGGATTAACTTTAAGTGCTATTGCATGGCAAGAAAGTCAATTCGGTAAATATCCTATAAATTTAGCTGATCCATCAGGTGGGTTATTTCATAATTTACTTGGTTCTGTATGTTGTAGATTACATTTAAAGCCTAATCAATGGAACCAGAGTAGAGTACTTGAAAGATTAGTAAGAGATAAAGAATTTGCTTTTGAGCAAGCTGTATTAGAATTAGCTTATTGGAAAGATTATTGGAAAATAAGAGATTCTCCCAAAGTATGGACCCATATGGTAATGTCTTATAATGGTGGGCATAAAGGAAATAAAAAGTATTACCATAATATATTGAAAAAAGTTAGATATTTAAAAAACTATTTTAAATGGTTAAAAAAGTATAACCCTACTTTTAAGTAGGGAAATTTACAAACAAAGGATAAGAAATGACAAGAGAAGAAATTAAAGATAAATTTATGAAAAATAGACATATAAATACACAATCAAGTTTATATAGTTGTGAATTAGTTGATGAAATATTTGATGACTTTGAAAAACGAACTTGTAAAAATTGTAAGTATTTAAAAATTTTTACTGGTGGATGTGCTGAAGATAAAGCATATTATTGTGATAATTGTGAAGGGTTTATTCCTTGTATAGATAAATTAAGTTGTAATGATTTTAAATTAAAGGAAGTGAGTTAATTAAATAATGGACAATAAAAAAATGACAAATTATGACTATAATCAAATAGCAAAAATATATCTTAAAGTTATGTTATCTTTACAAGAGGGTGTTTTTACTGATAGATATTTTAATACTGAAATAGAAAGAAAAGTAAATAAAGCAATTTTGAATGAATCAAATCGTTTAATTAAATTTTTAAATAAATCTATAAAATATAATTCTAATGGTATGACACTTGATGATATTATAGATAATTATTTAAATATGAAAGAAAGGAAAAACAATGAGTGATAGATTAGATAGATTAATTGAACCAGTTAAGAATATGAAATCAAGTAAGTATTTATATAATATAAGTCCTTGTCATTTTAGTAATTTAAGTTATAAAGGAGCTTTAAAAGAAAAAATTAAATTAGGTAAATTATTACTTAAAGAACTGAATGAAGAATGTTTTGAGTTATCTGGGTCAAAGTATATACAGTGTGAAATAAGATTGACTAAAGTATTAGATGCTATTGAATTTAATAAGGCTTTATTAGCTGAATTAGATATTTGTGAAGGATAAATAATGGCAAGAAAAAAAACTAAACAAGAAAAATTATTTAAAAATGAAAAATATAAAAAAGATTTAATTTATTTATATTTGATTTATGCTTATTTAGATATAGGTTTAAGAGAAGAAGAATGGGTGATATCTAATAAATTTGGAATTAATGTCATTAATGATTTAAAATTAAAAAATCATTCAGAAAAGACTCAATTAGATATTAAAAAACTTTATGCTACTACTAAAAGAGTTTTTAAACATTTAATGCAAGAAGGTGTATTTAATAATAAAAAAATAAAAGGAGATCTTATTATTAAACTTACAGAAATTGAAATTAAAAAAGCTTTTAGTGGATATAAAAATCATTCTATAGTACCTATATATTTAGGCATTTTATTATTAATTTCATGGCAAGAAGATGTTAAATATAAATCATTTAATATGTCATTAGATTATAAATATTTAGCTGATATAACTCTTAATATAGAAATAGAGCATCAAGATTTAAAAGATGAATTAAGTAGAAGTGAAGATGTAATATCTCATTTTTATAAAAACATTTATGGGGAATATCCTTGGTTCAAAGAAACAGGTAAAGTAGACTTAAAAGCTCTATTTAGTAAAAAGGAATAAAGATGTTAGAAGTAGAAGCAAGAGATCCAGAAGAAGCATTCAATAATATAGATTTAGAAGAAGCTATTGAAGAAATGTTAAGTACTGGCTCAACTACTATAAGTGTAGAATTTGGAGAATGTGTGCCTTATATATACAAAGGTGTAGAAGATTGTGAATGGTTTGATTTAGGAGAAATAGAAGTTACTGATAAAGATTTAGGTATTGATTGGTTTGAAGTAACTTGTATGTTAAGAGAAGAAATGATCAATAATAAAAGGAAATAAAATGAGAAAATTTATATTAAAATTATTAAATGCTGTAGATATAGATAAATATGTATCTAATAAATTACAATATGAAAATGCTATTAATAATTTAAATAAAAAAATAAATGAATTAGAAGATAACTTAAAAAGGCAAAGAAGAAAAATAAGTTCTTTAGAGAATGAATTATTAATGTATAAAGACCCAGATAATTGGTATGAAAAACATAAAGAAAAGATGTCTATTATAACAAGTGCTATGTTAAATAAAAAGGATAAGTAATGAAATATATTACAAATGAAACTCAAATAGCTATGCCTATTGCTTTATGGGCAGCCTACGATGACTATGATTATGATAGTAGAAAAAATCTAATATCAACTACAAGTCTTTTAAATCCTACAAGAATGGTAGCTTTACAAAGATTAAATAAAGATGCTGATAAAGTAGTAGATATTGCTGATTTAATTGGTTCAAGATTAGGTAGTGCTATTCATGATTCATTTGAAAAAGTACTTTTAAATGAGAGATATGTAAAGAATACTTTAAAAGCAATGAATTATGATGATTCTATTATAGATAGAGTGGTTATAAACAAAGATAATCCAGAAATAGAAGAAATACCTATGTGGATTGAGCAAAGAGCAGAAAGAGCAGTAGGAGATTGGATTGTATCTGGTAAATTTGATATGGTATTAAATTATCAAGTACAAGATATTAAATCTACAAGTGTATGGACACATATGTTTGGTTCAAATGAAGATAAATATATTCAACAGATGAGTATTTATAAATGGTTGAACCAGGATAGAATAAAAAAAGATACAGGAGTAATTCATTATATCTTTACAGACTGGTCTAAGCAGAAAGCTATGCAAGATAAAAATTATCCTCAACAAAGGGTACTAAGTAAAGAGTTTAGATTAATGTCTTTGGCTCAAACAGAAAAATTTATTCAAGATAAATTAGCTAAATTAGATGAAGTACTTAAAACAGGAAATTTACCATTATGTAGTTCAGAAGATTTATGGCAGGAACCAGATAAATGGAAATATTATAAAAAGAAAAATGCTAACAGAGCAACTAAAGTATACGCTACTGAAGAAGAAGCTTATGATAGATTAGCTTTAGAAGGTTGTGGAGAAGTAAGACATTTTAAAGGTGGTGTAAAAAGATGTAATTATTGTTCTGTTAGAGAGTTTTGTGAACAATACACTGAGTTACAAGCAAATGGACTTATTATTTGATGTTAAGCAGGAAGATTATCAATATTTAGATAATAACGAAATATTAAAATATATAAATAACTTATTATTTAAAAATGAAAAGGAAGAGAAAATGGCTGAATATAAAATGACAAAAGAAGACACGAAAGTAGGAGTTACTTTATATAACAATAAATTAACAGTTTATGGTTATTTACAATCACAATTAATAGATAAAGGAGGAAATCCTTTTAGTACTGATTTATTAGATTCGTCTATAACAGCAAGTGAAATATTTGTTGTAGATAATAAAAATACTATTAGAGCGTTATCTGCTGAAGAAGTTTCTAAATTAAATGAAGATTTAAAAAAAATAAATACTTCAACTTATACAGATAATATAGCAGCACAAATAAATGGGAGTAAAAGTATATTTACTACAGCAATGAAAGAGCATTCTATAATTGATTATATAGATAAAGAAACAATGAGTACAACAAGTGTAAAAATACAACCTTTATTCTCTGAAATGAAAGAATACAATAAAATGTTAGCTGATTATTTAACTGAATTAAAAAAAGGTATTAGTGGAAATATCGAAGAGTATTTAGATACTTATTTCTTCAAAGAACATTTAATGTTACTTGGAGAAAGAGGAGCCAGTAAAACTTATACAGTAACTAAATACTTAGCAGATAAAGGTATTGAAACTGAGTTTATGGGATGTCATAATGCAGTAGAAGCTATTGATTTACTTGGTTATTATATCAAAGCTCATGATGGTTCATTTGTTTGGTTAGACGGTGCATTATCAGGTGCATTTAGAAAAGCTCAAGCAGGGACAAAAGTAGTGCTATTTATGGATGAGATTTTAAGAATGCCTGCTAAAGAATTAAATATCTTAGTTGCAGCATTAACTCCAGATGCAGAAGGTTACTTTAATTTAAGAACCAACAGAATTACAGATATTAAAGATGGTATTGGAGAAGTAGAATTACTTAGAGTACCAAAAGATATGTTATGGGTAATTGCAACTACTAATATCGGTGCAGATTATGATGTAGAAGAAATTGATGTAGCATTTCAAGATAGATTTATGTCAGTAGAAGTAGAACTAAATGAAGATGTTATTAGAAATATCTTATACAAATATACTGAAGATGATATTATAGTTGATAAATTAATCAATGCTTATAACAAAGTAAATATGGCAGTAGAAGCTCAAGAATTAGCTAATAAACTAAATGTTAGACACTTAGTTAAAGTTATTACTTATGCTGGTTCAGATATTAAAAAGATAAAAGATTTATTATTACATTTCGCTCCAAATATTTGTAGTAGAAATATTGATGGTAAATTAAATAAAATGGATATAGAAGTATATAAAGAGATAATTAAATCTCTTTAATACTTTAAATTTACAAGTAAAGGAAGGTTATGCAAATAGGTGAAAAGTATATGCATTATAAAAACAATAAAATATATGAGATTGTAGGGTTTCCTGCATTCCAAGAAGAATTTACAGGAAAATGGATATATAACGAAATTATTCTATATAAAGACATATACGGAATGTTATATATTAGATCAAATACAGACTTTGATAAAAAATTTATAAAGGTAAAATGATGGAATATACAGAAGAAGAAATTAATCAATTAGCTGGTAAAAAATTTAGATCAGAGATATTTAAAAAGATTATTGCTAGTTCAAAGCTTTTAAGAGAGAGTCTTAATTCAGCAAGTGATATTTTTATATCAGATAAAAACACTACAGTAATAAAACCTTCAGAAGATGAAAAATATATAAGAATAAATAAAAAAGATTTATTTAAACCGAATTTTTCAGAGTATTTCGAGTGGTTATTAGCTATGGATCCAGAAAAGAATATAAATCAAATACAACAAGATATTTTATTAAAAGATGGATTTAATTTAGACATTACAGATGAAATAGCAGAATTTTACAAAGATATGAAAGAGAAACATGAAGAGCTGTCTTCTAAAGAATTAGAAGAAGAAACAGAAGAAATGAAGGAAGAAGCTTCTGAAAGTTCTTGTGAAATGTCTGGAGGGCATGGTTTTAGTAAAGGCGGTAGTGTATCTGCTAAAGAAATATCAAGAGAATTATCTGAAACTACGGGTATAGCTAAAGAAGTTAAACATGGAGAAGCTGTAGAAAAAGAAGTGAAATCAGATGAAATGATTGAACCAGATATAGAAGCGGCTATGAAACATGCTAAAGAATTTGATCCTTATGAAGATAGAGATGATTTATCTGCTCCTTATTTAGATAAACCTGTATTATCTTTAAATGATATTAAATATCTAAATAAATTAAAGAATAAAATGTTAAAAGCATTTAAGGGAAGTAAAGGTAAATCTCCTTCTTATTCTCCAAGTAAGAGAATAAATATAAGAAAAGACATTATTGATAAAGATAATATCTATATAAAAACTACTATGTCAGAAGGTAAACATGTAGATATGAATATTATTATTGATATGTCTGGTTCTATGGGGGGTAAACCAGTTAAATATGCAAATAGTATATTGTATTTATTTAATGAGTTATCAAGAGAAGGGCATTTTAACGGAGATGTTATATTTACTTCAGATAAAAAACCATATAAAGTTACTCTACCTATTAGTAGAGAAGAAGTATTTAACTTATGTGGTGCACATGGCGGTTCAGAAGGTTTTAAAGATACTGTACTTCAATATAAGAATGAATTGAAAAATTCAAATGTTGTTGCTATTACAGATGGACATATTACAGATAAACCTATTTCTCATAATTTATGGGATAAGATAAGAGTAAAATCTTTAGGCATATATGTAAATCCAAAAAAGAAAGAATTAGCAAGAAGTAAAAAACATTTGATGAAGTATTTTCATCATGGAGTAGCAGTACCTAATTTAGATGAGTTAATTAACTACTTAGTTAAAGTAGGTTTAAAAGGAAAAAAAGGATAATCTATGAAAATTAAATATAGAGGGTTTATAAAAACTACAAATCACTGGATCTATGGAAGTAGTGATTTTATAGAAAGAAATTATAATGAAAACATATATACATTAGAACGATTTTTTCGTTTTAATTTTGGAAATTATTTGATAGAAGGATCATTAGGACAATTTATCGGTATTAAAGACAAAAATGATGTAGAGATATACACAGGAGATATTATAAAAATAAAATCTAAGGCATTAGGTTTAGAAGCAACAGGCTTAGTATATTTTTGTGACAAAGTATGTGCTTTTTTAATTGATGATCCAGTTAGTAAACAATATATTCCCTTAAATGTATTAGACGAGATAGTAGTATTAGGAAATATTATTGATAATCCAGAATTATATAAAGGAGATTAAAAATGCAAGAAGAGATAAAAGAGTATGAATATAATCCTACTCAAGAGAAAATGGTTAAGATTTTACAGAATAAGAACCAAACTAAAGAAGCTTTATTCTTTAGAGTTTTAAGTGCTTACTACTTTAGTAAAATAGCAGCAAATATGAGAACTTTTATTGATATAAAAGATGTATTTGGACTTATTCCTGTAAATACTTATGCAGTTATACTAGCAACTTCAGGTGCAGGTAAAGGTAAATCTATAAATATTATTGAAAATGATATTTTAAAAGGTTTTAAAGATAAATTTATCAAAGAGGTACTACCAACACAAGTAGAAAAAAGTTTGGCTAAAATAGCTTCAGAGAGAGCGAGTATTGCTGGTTTGGATCCAGACGAAGTATATCAGAATTTAATTAGAGAGTACAAAGGTACGGGTCCTTTTTTATTCAACTTTGATGGAGGTACAGCAGCAGCAATTAAACAATTAAGACATAAATTATTATTAGCTGGTTTAGGAGCTATGAATCTAGAAATGGATGAAGTAGGTGCTAATCTATCAGCTAATATAGATATGCTTAATGTATTTATTGAGTTATATGATGTAGGTAGAGTAAAACCTAAGATTACTAAAAATACTCAAGAAAATAAAAGAAATGAAAGTATAGACGGTGTAACTCCTGCTAATGTACTATTATTTGGTACTCCAAGTAAATTATTAGATGGTGGTAAAACAGAACAAGAGTTCTATAGTCTTTTAGATATGGGATATGCAAGAAGAATGCTATTTGCTTATATGCCTAAAATATCTAAAGAGAAACTATCAGCTAAAGAAAAATTAGATATGCTCAGAGATAAATCTTCTGGTTTATTTATAGATGCTTTATATAAACACTTTGAGAAATTAGCAGCTGATGCTAATATAAATAGAAAATTGTTTGTTAGAGATGATTATTTAATTAAACTATTAGAGTATCAAGCATATTGTGAAGAAAGAGCAGAAGCTTTAAAAGAACATCAAGAGATGGAAAAAGCTGAAATCATGCATAGATATTTTAGAGCATTGAAACTATCAGGTGCATATGCTTTTGTAGAAGAATCTGAAGAAGTTAAATTAGAGCATTTACAACAAGCTATTAAATTAGTAGAAGATAGTGGAGTAGCTTTTAGAAATATCCTTAAGAGAGAGAAAACTTATGTTAAATTAGCTAAATATGTAGCAGAGTTAGATGAAGATGTAACTCATGCTGATTTACATGAAGATTTACCTTTCTATAAAGGAAGTACTACTGCTAAGAAAGAAATGCTTGATTTAGCTATTGCTTGGGGATATAAACATTCAATTATTATTAAAAAGAAAATAGTTGATGGTATAGAATTTCTAAGCGGAGAAGCTTTAAAAGAATTTGATCCAGAAAATGTAATATTAAGTTATTCAACGGATATGACTTATGGTTATAAAAATGTAAATGTAAATTGGGCAGATTTACCTAAATTATTTACAAGTGATAATTTACACTGGATTAATCATCATTTAAAAGATGGAGATAAAAGTGAAGGGCATAGAGCAACAAGCAATGCTTTACCTGGTTCAAATTTAGTAGTATTAGATGTAGATGGTGGAACTAAATTAGAAATGGCCAAAGAACTACTAAAAGATTACACTTATTATGTTTATACAACTAAAAGACATGATCCTAAAGGAGAACATAGATTTAGAGTAGTATTACCATTGACCCATGAAGTAAAATTAGGTGCTGAAGAGTATAAAGATTTTATAAATAGAATCCTTGATTGGTTACCATTTGAAGTAGATTCTGCAAGTAATCAAATAGTTAAAAAATGGTTAACTAATAAAGATGCTATATTATATTCAAATGAAGGTGATTTATTAAATGCTATGTTATTTATTCCTCATACTAAAAAAGCAGATGAGTTATCACATGATAGAGCATTAATAAGTTCTATGAGTAATTTAGAAGCATGGTTCTATAAAGAATGGAAAGACGGTAATAGAAATAAAGCCTTATTTAGATATGCTATGGTTCTTAAAGATAACGGATATGATTTAGTATCTATTAAAAATGCTATTTTTGAGTTTAACAGAAAAACACCAGACCCATTAGAAGAGACAGAAATTTACGATTCGGTAATGGTAACACTTGCAAAGGAGTTTAAATGATACCAGAGTTATTTGAAGAGCTTATTAAAAAGCCATTAAAATATCACAGAAAAGATTATACAACAGACCAGTTAATTGAATTAAGTACTATTATTTTTACAGAAATGAATAGTAGAGTAAAACAAAATAGAAAAAATAAAAAAGGAGATATACAGGATGAGACAAGAGCTGGAGAATGAGTATGCAAATGAATTAGAGGATAACTTTAGAGGTTATTCTCCTAAAAGAATGATTATTGAAATCTTAGGGCAAAAAACTTGGGATACTTTAGTAGATAAGTATATAGATAAAATACTTACTCCTGAAGATATTGAAAAAGTACCAGAAGTACATTATGACCCAGAAACAGAAGACCAAGAGTGCTATTTGGCTTTTATGCAAGAAAGATTTATGAAAATAATGTAAAGGAAATTAAATGGATAATAGAGTAGTTTTAGTGATGGGAGTACCTTCAAGTGGTAAAACAACAAGTTTGAGAAATATAAAAGATCCAGAAGGTGTATTATATTTAAACTTTGATGGTAAAGGATTACCCTTTAAAAGTAAATTTAAAGAGGTAAAAGTAGAAGATGTAGCTGAGACTTTAAACTATCTTGATGCAGTTAGTGAAAGAGAAGATATACATACTGTTATTATTGATACTCTTACTTATATGATGGATCAATATGAAACTCAGTATGTAGTATATAGTTCAAATACACAAAAAGCTTGGGGAGATTATGGACAATTCTTTAAACAAGTATTACATAAATGTAAGACAAGTGGTAAGAATGTTATAGTATTAGCTCATAGCGATAATGTAATGAATGAGACTGAAATGGTATTAGAGACAAAAGTACCTATTAAAGGTGCAGTTGGAAGAAGAGGTGCAGAAGCAGAATTTGAATTAATTTTATCAACTAAAAAAATTTCTATAAAGAAATTAGAATATTTAGGTAAAACTGAATTGTTACAATCTGAACCTACAGATGAACAATTTGGATTTAAGTATGTATTTCAAACAATGATTGATAAAGATACTATGAATGAAAAAATGAGAGCGCCTTTAGGTTTTTGGAAGTATCCAGAAGAGAAATATATTAATAATGATTTACAATTAGTTATTGATAAATTAAATGATTATTTCGGGAAACCAGAATGAAACCTGTAATATTCGTATTAGCCTATTTAGAAGATGGGTTAATAAATAAAATTATAAGTTGGGCTAGAGAAGAAGATGTTGGATATTTACAAAGAAAATATAAAAATTTAGAGATAGAAATTGCAGAGAATGAACCAGAAGCTATAATAGATGATGATTCTATTACCTGGTTCAATAAATATGGACAAAAATGTGCATATCAATTAATTAAAGCTGACTAATATATAGGTTCGCTAGCACATAGAACCTTTAAAAGCTATCACATTTAAAAATAAAAATAAATAAGGAGAATTTAATGGGTATTTTTAGTATTCCAAAAGATGTAGAAAAAGAAGAAGTAAAAGACACTTTAGGTGGTGGAAGTTTTGTATGGGACACAGGTGTATATGATGTAAAAATTACAAGAGCATTTATCGATAAATCTAAAAATGGTGCTTTAAGTGTTAATTTAACATTAGAAACAACTGAAGGTAAAAAGTTAGATATTACTGAGTATGTTACTAACAGAGAAGGTGTAAACTTCTATGTAGATAAAAAATCAGGTAAAAAAAAGCTATTACCAGGATTAGCTAAAATGAATGGTTTAGCAGAACTATTAGTTGGTAAAGAATTAGAAAATTGTGAACTTGAAGAGAAAATGGTAGAAGTATATGACTTTGATGTGAAAAAAAGGGTAGCAAGACCAAAACAAGTAATTATGGATTTACTAAATGTGCAAGCTAAAGTAGGTATTGTAAAAGTTATTGATTGGAAAAATAATGACCATACTGAAACTAAAGAGAAAAATGAATTAGATAAAGTATTTACTGAAGATGGTTACTCACTTGCAGAGAAAATTGCTGGAACAGAAAAACCAGAATTTATTGAAAAATATGCTGAAACTAAAAAAGCAGATTATGTAAAAGATAAAACAGGTGGAAAAGCTAAAGCGCCAGCAGGTACAGCAAAAAAGAAAGATATGCCATTTTAAAGACGGATAAAATGTATGAATTAAAACATTATATTACTGTTTTTAGTAATAAAGAAAATAAAGTTGTAGAAAGAGTAAGATTCAAACAATTAGATAAGCATGCTACAGATGATGTATATGATTTTGTTTTTAATATTTTAAAAAGATATATTAAAAATGATTCAGAGAATAGTAAAGCAATAAAAGTATTGATAAATATAGGGTACATTAATGTAAATGAGTTTACAATAGAATATTCATATTTTCGTAAACTTAAATCAATGAAAAGGTTCATTTTTAAAGGAAATAATTAATGAAAAGTTATATATGTAAGAAGGTGGTAAGTGCTGAAAAAATGTCTTACAAAGAAGCAGGAAAAAAAGAGCTAATTAGAAAGTTTGATCCAAATGGAAAAGATATACCAGGGTTTCATATAGTATATAAAGATGGTTATGAGAGTTGGAGTCCAGCAGACACATTCATTGAAGGGTATGATGAAATCAAGACAGAAAATTTAACATTTGGACAAGCAATAGAAGCTTTAAAAGCAGGTAAGAAAGTTGCAAGAGAAGGTTGGAATGGTAAAGGTATGTTTCTATTCCTGGTTCCAGGAAGTAAGTTTAAAGTAAACAGACCTCCACTATTAGGAATTTATCCAGAAGGGACTGAAATAGAATATAGACCACATATTGATTTAAAAACTGCTGATGGGTCTATAGCTACTTGGTCACCGAGTGGTAGTGATGCATTAGCTGAAGACTGGATTATTATTGATGATTAAAGGCGTATATTCTTGTATAAAGGATGATGAGTGTATAGGCTCTTTTTATCTACCATTACACTTTGAGTTAGGTAAAAGTAAAAAGAAAAAATATGCTCTTAACTTAAATACTTATAGAAATTTACATCATCATGTAAATAATGATTTAAAGATTAAGGTCTCAGAATATATAAAAAACTTTGTATTAATTTTACCTATAAAAGAACCAGTAAAGATAGATTATATTATTTATCCTGGTTCAAAGAGAAGAATGGATTTAGATAATATGGTAGTTATTGCAAAATATGTACAAGATGGTTTAGTTAGTGCAGGTATTTTGGAAGATGATGACTATACTCATATAGTTAATATATCTTTTCAAGTTGGTGGATTAGATCCAGATAAAAAAGGTTATTGTAAAGTGATTATAAGGAGAATGTAAATGCATATTACAATGAATAATGTAGAGCTTAAAGAAGCTGTTGAATTATGGTTAGAAAACGAAGGTTTAACACCAGATAGATATAATATTGATGTTAAATTTGTTGCAGGTAGAAACGGTAATGAGGGTAGAATTGAAATCAATGCTCAGAAAAAAGTTAGTGCAATTTTAGAAGATGAACCAGAAGTAGAAAATGTAGATAGTGGACCAGAAGAGACAGAGACTGTAGAAGAGACTGAATCAGAAAATGTAGGACCAACTAAAGAAGACCCATTTGGTGGTGCAGAACCTCAACCTGAAAAGAAAACTGTAGGCGATTTATTTAATTCATAAGGAGTAAAATATGAGAACAGAAGTTGAAGTTAGAAAAGCATTACAAGAAGCTGCTGTAAGACTTATAGGAGCTATTGCTATTAAAGATGATAGAGACACAAATATTGCTACAAAAAGTATTAGAAAACTTACTCTTGAGATTGCAGAAATTGGTAAAGAGTATAGACAAGTTACATCACCAAAAGCAATAAAAGAAGCTAAATCAAATGAAAGCTGATTTAATTTATTGCACTCCTTTGTGGGTAATTGCAAATGGTATAAGACAAAGTCATGATACAACTAATAAAGCAGATAGTTGGATGATTGATCAATCAGAACAGAATATGCTTAAATGCCCTTTTTGTGGATGTCAAGAATTAACAGAAGTATTTACACAAAATAACTGTGTATATAATACAATTTGTAATGATTGTAGAGCTAATTTAGATTATCATATAGGAACTAAAGACTATGATTTAATTAAACGAGTAGGTTTTAAATTTAAACATGAAAGTGTACTTGAACATTCAATGTTATCATTTGAATTTGAAGCAAGTAGAGCTTTACTGCAAGAATTATCAAGACATAGAATTGGTGTAAGCCCTACAATCAAATCTACGAGATATACTCTTAAAGAACTAAGAAAAGAACCTATGTTTACTTGGTTAGATGGTAGAGAAAAACTATATCAAAGAGCAAGTAAATATTTATATCTGGTTCCAGATGAGGACGGTAATATCTATAATGCTGTAAATCATGCAAGTATTAAAGCTCTTGAAAATTTAAGACAATTAGTAGCAAGTAGAAAATTCAGTAATGATAGATTAAAGTATGCTTTACCAGAAGCATATAAATTTAAAGGTCAAGTGACTTTTAATTTGAGAAGTTTAATACACTTACTTGAATTAAGAATTGATAAATCAGCTTTACATGAGTTTAGAGAGTTAAGTGTAGCAATAATAGATGAATTAACTGAAGATTATAAAGAGTTAGTTTTATCTAATGACAAGATAAAAAAGAATTATTTCGCATTAAAAGGAAATGACAATGGATAAACAATTAGTATTTAGAAGCATTAAAGCTGATAGTAAAGGGCACCATAAAACAGTTAAATTAATAGATAAAGATTCTATGTATGTATTACAAGAAGGTATTTTAGATGCTGTAGTATTATTTGATTTAGATGATGATAGATATTTATCTATAAGTCCTAAAGTATTTATGGAATCTTTTGAACCAATAGAAGAAAAAGTAGAAAAGAAAAAGGATACATTAAGTGATCTTTCAGAAGAATTAAAAATTAAATTAGATCTTATTACTAAAATATCTAAAAATATTTTAGGAGATGAAGCTGATGTTCGTGTAGTATCTTCTGAAGAAATAAAAAATATGAATAAAGATATTGATAACTTAATTAATAAAACTGAAAAGTAGATTTATTTCTACTTTTTTTAAGTTTAGTAAGATATAATTCTTAATAAAAAAGGATTAACAATGAATTATAATGTACAAGGACATATTACTGATAAAACGTTTAGAGTAATATTAGTTGATAATGGTAAAATAAAAGAAAGTGTAACAGATTTTATATTTAGTAATAAACAAGAAGCTTTCGAATATATAGAAAGAATAATAGGAGAAAATAATGACGACACAGGAGCTACAAAAAAAGATTGAAGCACTGTATAAAGAAGATAATTATTTTCTTCTTTCTAACACAGCTGCTTCTTTATTAGATAAATTTAAAGTTAGTCAATATAAACTATATAAAGTACTTAAAAATCTTAATTTAAGTAGGGAACAAACTTATATAAATTTAGTAACTAAACACCCACCGTATAATATATCTGCATTTGAATTAATAAAAAAATATAAGTTAAAGTCAGTTAAAATAGTTACTTTAAAAAAGTACGCTATAAAAATATATGGAGAAGCTTATATGGATTTTTATGATAAGCAATCAATGGAATTAGAAGAAGAAATAAAAGAAATGTTAAATACTTATGAATTTCCTTTATTACAATTAGGTAGACAAGGTATAATAGATTATTTAGGTATTGGTGTAAATAAATATAATAAAATACGTAAACAAAGAAAATGGACAAAAAGAAAAGAATATAAAAAATTATTTAATAGATATCCATTAAATGAATATTCTATGAAAGAACTTTCAAATATAGTAAATAAGAGTAAAGATATGATTATAGAATGGGCAGAGAGATTAAATGTAAAAAGAATAAATAAAAAAGCAATATCTATAAGTGTAATTAAAGCACGTAGAAAAAGGTACGGTTTAATGCCTGTAAAAGAGCAAGTAAAAAAATTATCTTATAAAGATATAAAGATATGGTTTGAAGATAAATTATTGAACCAGAGAGAATTATCAGTGAAAGAAATAAAAGAATATTTGGGTAGAAAAGATATGAATAAAGTACTTTACTGGATCAAGAAGAATTATGGTTTAATAGATTATGTATTTGACTATAAAGAATTAAAATACAAATTAAAGGAAAGTGATGACATATAAAGATTTTATAGAAGAAGAAATTATAAAAGAGTTAAAAGTAGGAGAATATACTGCAAAAGTAGTTAATTGGAATAGTGCTAAATGGACTAATACAGAAGTTATAATTAATACATTTAAAGGACATAAAGCTTATTATTCTGGAGGTAGTAGTATCTTATTAGTAAGTAAAAATGATTTTAAAGTAAAAACTAAAAGAGGAATTACCAAAGATATTAAAAAAATGTATGAAGAACATAACAAAGATAAAGGAGCAGCATAATGCAAACTGAAGAAATTTTAAAACAAAGAGGAAATAGGTATGGAGAATTTGAAGATTTAGCTGTAATTAGCCAAAAATTAAAAGACATTGTGTATGAAGTAGAAGGTGTAGGTCAGGACAAAGCATTAATGGAAGCTATTGAAATGATAATGCATAAAATAGCAAGAATTCTTAATGGGGACGAAACTTACATTGATAACTGGGTAGATATTGCTGGTTATGCAACTTTAGCAGTACATTACTTAGAAAAAAATAAAGTATAGGAGAAATATAAATGAATATAGGAGAAAAGTTCAAACATGTAAGTAGGCTATCTATTTATAAGATAATTGATTTAGTTTTATTGGAAGTAAAAGGTAGAGTTGAACCAGGAGTAGTATATGTAAAAGAAGAGGAACCAGAAACTAAATACTGTAGAAGTATTAGAAGCTTTAAATCTAATTTTAATAAGGTTCGATATGGCTGCAATTAAAAATTTTTTTATAGCTATTATATTAACAGTATTAGCTATAGTAGTATGGTTTAGTAGTATTATAATAGGTTATTTTTTAGCTATAGTAGGAGGGATAGCATTAGCTATCTTCTCTTTATTTAGTTTATTATCTCTTTTGAGAAAATAGATTAATAACTAAATAATCTATTTATCCTACTAAATGGATCCATTAGATTTTCTGCTTCGTCAAAGAAATGAATTTGTCTAGCTGCTATTAAATCAGTAGGAGTGTGAGTATATGTTTCATATATTTCAGGAACATCTATTAATAATTCATTTATACTACCAAGTTTAGCTACACCTAAAGGTTTCATTTTTATAGTATTTTTTATTACTTTTACTGTTCCAAGTAAAAATTTACTAAACATAAACATACCAGTATCATTAGCATATTTTAAATATTCATTCTGGTTCAAGTTGTAATTAATAAAGTATTGATCGGCTAATAATAAAGCCTCTTTTTCAGATTTATGTTCTTTTAGAATATAATAATCCATCAATGTTTTCTTAGCTACAACATCTCCATATTGCATTATTTTTAATGCTTTTTTAAATAAAGCTGTATCTTCTGTAATAAATAAGGTTTTTACTATACTTTGTGCTTCTGGTTTTAATTTAGATATGTATTTTTTTTCTATAAAATTAGATATTAAATTAGTATCATTTATATTAGATATAGTAGCATCTTCAATAATTGAACCAACAATACCGCTTTCTACTAATGAATTTAATTTATTTTTACTAATAGAGTTTCTTAAATGTTTTAATTTAATTCTTTCTTTAGTAGTAATAATCTTTGCTTTTTCTTTAGATTCTAACTTTCTCATTTCATTATATTCTTTATTTAATTTATCGTACTCAATCCAGTTCTTCTTCATTTCTCTAAACACTTTTTCTATAGGCATATATTGAGATAATACCCAAAAGTTAGACATCAAGTTTCCTAATAATACTGCACCATTAGCAATTACCATAAGTGGTTTAACTAATTTAATAAAATCTTTCCATAATTTTTCAAATAATTGAATTTTTCTTCTTATTTTATTTATATTTTTATTTGTAACATTTTTTAATAACCAGTGATTATATAAAGTTGGATCTTTATACCCCATAGTATTTTTTATTAAATGTGTTGGTATAGGTAATAATTTATTTCCTAAATATTCTTTAGTAGCTTTAGGTAATATAGCATATAAATCTGGATTAAGTATTTCTCCTGATACTGGATCAACTCCTATATATGTATATAAATGAGGTTTACTTCTATCCCATGAACCAAGAAAATAATCTATTAATTGTTTATTAATTTCAGTACCATTTATTTTTAAAAACATATGTGATTGAGTATTAGATATTACACTTCTTATATCTAAATCATGATTATTTAATTCTGCTTCATGGTCTTTTCTTAAAACATATCTATAATCAACTACTTCTCCATCTTCATTATACAAAGGAACTACTTTAGTTTCTTTTCTCTCTTTCAATTCTTCAGCTACTTCTTTAGGATTAAAATTTTCATTAGTGTTAATTACTGATAATTTATTCTTTATATTTTTAAGTATTTCTTCTCTATATTTTTCTGGATTATCAATATATTCATCACTTAATTTTAATCCCATAGTTGATTGATTAGTAATTTCAAATGCTCCCTTAGTATAAGCTGGTTCTGTATTTAATCTTTTCATTACATAACTTGTACCAATAGTATTTTTTAATAATCCATTTTCTCCATTTATAGTATAATCTACTTCCCACCCATGTGATTTATATAGTTCTAATTTAGAAGCATCTATAACTGCAGACTCATATAAAGATTTACTTTTAGGTTTTATATAACCTTTTATTACATGGACTGGATTAGGGAATAAAGTAAGAGTATCTTTTTTTATAGTATTTCTTATATATTTAATCATCTTAGAGAAGTTTTCTTCATCTTCTTCAACATAAGTAATTAATACTTCTAAAGATTTTCCATCTAAATAGTTTATTGAATATAGAGTAGCTAATTCATCTATCTCTTTACTTAAATCTTCTGTTATATGTCTATCTGATTCTTCTAAAATAAATAACTGTTTAGCTATACCATTAGCATTTAGTTGTAAATGTTCTACTGTAACTTCTCCTGTAAGCATATAATAAGCTAATGCTTTAGTCTGATTTATCATTGCTCTACCATAAGGATGCTCCATTATTCTTTTTTCTAATATTGCTATTCTATTGTCTCTTGCAGGTTTAACTAATATATATCTTTTTAGTCTATTAATAGGAATAATTGCCAAATCTGTCATTAATATAGCTTTAGTTAATCTTTTTAGTTTATTAGGTGTCTTTAAACTATCAGGAAGTAAACTGTCTAATAATTCTATATTAGCTGATTCTTGTTGCATTCTTACAGTTTCTTGCATATGTTTTATTTTATTATATAATTCATAGAATTTAGAATCTAATATATTATCTCTAAACATTTCATTATAAACATCTCTTATTAAACCAGCAATATCTAAATTGAATCTCGCTATAGCTTTAGCATTTTCTTTAGCTATTCTTGCTAACATTTCTGGATCTTTAACTTTATCTTCTATATGTTTTAAAGTATTATCTACTCCTTGCATAACTAATTTTACAGAACTTTTAACTCCATTTAATATTTCTTTTACACCTTTTAATTTATTTAGTTCTCTAAATAATTGAGCTATTTTTAATTTTTCTAATAAAGGCGTCTCAGAATAAGTATTATTAGCCATTTTTTCAGTTAATAATATAGCAGTAGCAAATATATCATTTAGTTCTTTAGAAGCAGGTTTTTTAGTCATATTCATTATAATTTGATTAAAAGCTTTAATCACTAAATCTAATAATCTTTCAATACCATTTTTAGGTATTATACCTTCTATTTCAAGATTAGACACTTTAATGTCATTATTTTTTATATAATTATTTAAAATATTATTTGTAGTAGCAATAGTAAAAAACTCTTCTGGATCTCCTTTTATATATCTATACATTTCCTTAGATTGTCTTTTAGCTTCGTCGGTATGTTCTACACCTATAGGAATAAAAAATGTCTCAGGATCGATTTCTGGATTATTATCAAGGTGTTTTATCACAGCTTGTTGTAATTGTAATAATCTGGTTCTTAATTTAGCATCTACAGATAAGGCTGTGTGTGTCATTAAGTGAGTCATTTCATGTAGAAATATTTCTTTTTCTGTTTGAAGAGATAATTTAGAACCAGAAGATAATCTAATTAATGTTTTTTCTAATACAGCTGAACCACGATTAAAAGTTTTATTTATATAAGTTATTACTTTTAGTTTTTCTCCTACTTTAAATATAGTCTTAATTCCTTTAGATACTTTTTCTAATATAGATTTTTCAGTAGGGGTCATAGTTTCATCTAAAGTAGCTAAGAAATCTTTAACATCTTCTTCTGTTTCAAGTAATATTTCTTCTTGTTTAGTTCCCATTGATTTAACCCAAGAAGATCCCATTTCTTTATTATTATATTTTACATGTGATACACCTTTGATACTATATGTCCTTGTTTGTTCTTTACCTTTTATAGTATATGTATTTATTCCTCTTTCTATTTTTGGAGCTACTTTTTTAATAATTTTAAAAGGTAATTTAATTAATTCAGAATGATTTACTTCACTTAATTTATTAGTTTTTAAATTAATAATTTTATATATATTTTTACTATAATCTACTATTATTCCTATTACTGATTTATTATTTTTAGTATTTATTTTAATTACTGAACCAGGAGATATAGTATTAATATCTTCTTTTATTTTTTTCTTTTTAAATCTTTCTAATCTTTTTAATAATTTTATTTTATCTGATTTATCTATGTTTTGGGCAAAGTCTATTTTAGCTGGATCATCTATATCAGGATTATCTTCTATAGGAATTATTCTTAAATATTTCATTACATTGTCGTCTGTAAGGCTTAAATCATAAGGAGCCCTTTTTAAAAATGCTTCTTTAAATGACATACCTTCTTCTTCCATAAAATACTCTACCATAGGTTCATGTAACCAATAATAATATTCATCAGTACCTTTTTCAGGTACTTTAGGTTTACTATTTATCATATAATCTACTTGTTTAAAATCAATAGTATAAGGTTTATTATTTATAAATACTAATAATGCTTTATGCGATACTTTTCTAATTTCATAACTATCTGTTTTTACAGCTGTAGATATACTTAATCTATAATGCTCATATTTAGTATTTTTAAAAATATGAGATAATATATCAGTAACTGATATACATGAACTTCCATCACATAGTTTAGCAGCATCAATTAAATCATCTATATATTTATATGATAAAATTCTATCTTTTAAAATTTGTACATTATTATCTTGTATATTAGTGGTAGGATTCGTTACATCTGTAATAAAACTATCTGTATTATAGTCTATAAGTTCTTTTTTAGCTTTATTGAAAGCAGTTTTTACTATTTTTAATTGATTATTACTTATACTACATTTACTCATTTGTATCCTTTGTTTTTTAACATTTTAACATAAATTATTATATTCTATAGATTCTATTTCATCTAAAGGTATATTATGCATCATACTAAAATAATGTAATTTTTCACTTAATTTATGTATATATTCTTTAGATAATTTTTTTTCATCCTGTTCAAACATTGACTCTGTAACTGCAAACATTCTATCTTGGTCATATTGAGAAAATTCTACAATAGATACTTTTTCCTTTTTTAATGCTTCATTAGTAATTAACATAAATCCTTTCTTATTTTCTTGTAATTTCTTGTATATATTACTTTTTACTACATTTGGTGTTGGAGTACTATCAAAGTTTTTTCCTGTTAAATCTAAAAGGTCTTCTATACTCATTGCTTCAAGTTTTGTAACTAATTCAGGGGAAAATATTTTATCATGATATATCCATTGTCTGAGTATATTAGGATCTAAATTTATTAATAAATCAGCTAAATCTTCTGTTAGTTCAGTGTATTTATACTGTTTATTTTTATTACTCAGTTTTTTGTAGATTACTTCTTTTAAGGGTTGCCAGGTATCACTTCTAATATCATCTCCTGTTTCATCAATATAATAAGAACCCCCTTCTAATAAATCACTTGTAGAAGGGATATCATCCATATTTTTAGTAGCTGTTACATAAACAAATTTATTTGCATTTTTATTTGTCTCTTTTGGTTCAATTCCAAATACTACCATATCATTTCTGTTATCTACATCCATAACATATAACTCTGTATCTTTTTGTTTAACAGCATTTATTATATTAGTAAAGAATAATATACCTTCTTCTGTTAAATTATCTTTATTTCTCTCTACAAAGTCAGGGTCATAAGTTTTTTTTGTTGTACGTGTTAAACCTGTTACAGTTATAAAACTTCCATCCTTTAATTCTAAAGCACTTAAAGAACCTGCTTCTTTCATTACAGTTTCTGTATCCATTACAAAGAAATGTGGATTAGTACCATCATATATAGTAGTAGTTGATACTTGCTGTTGCTCTTCTTGTTGTGTTTGTTGATTGTTGTTGAATGTTTCTGCTATATATAATGCACCTATTGATGCTTTAATATCACTCATTTTTTTCATAAATTCAGAAGAATAATCTTTCCCATTTTTTAATGTATCAAATCTTGCTCCTTGTGATGGGACATAAGTAACTTCAATATTTTTATCTGTTATAATTTTTATATAATCTGATTTATATTTATCACTTATAACATTAAAATTAACATCCATATATTCAATATTTTGTATATTTCCAAAATTTTTTATAAATTCATTTGCAAATTCTTGTCTTTTTTGTAATAGAACATTTGTAACATTAAATATATTATTTTGTTCTTGTGGTTCTTCTTTTTTATTAAATCTATCTTCAAATGCTTGTTTATGGAAAATATCATAGTTATTATGTACTTTTTTATATTCATTTGGTTGTAAATTATATTTTTCTTTTAATTTATTAAATTCTTCTTCTGTAACTCTGAAAGCATAATTATTAGTTCCTAATACTTTAGCTGGTATATTATTATTTATAGCAGCTATAATACCAGCCTCATCAATACCTGTTTGACCCCCACTTCTAATTAAATGAATTTTTATACCATTATTTAATAGTTCTTCTATAAGTTTAGTTAAATATTTATTTAATGTATCTTGATTTGTTTGATTAAAACTATATATACCATTACCTGCTATATTTAATTCAATGCTATCTTTACCTAATGCTTTTATTTTTTCTACTAAGTTGTTAATAACTGACTTTGTTAATTTAATATTACCGTCTTGAATATTAATAGGTAAATATAATTTACCATTCTGATTAACAGCTTTCTTTGTTAATTTTTCTCCAGGAGTATTAAAATCAGTAGCTATTGCAATAGTTACATCAGCATTAGCATTTGTTCTTGTTCTATCAGCATAATTATTGTTATTGATTGTTTCAATACTAACATTTTCCGATAAAGTATTATTATTATTATTATTATTTAAAGATTTATTATTTCTATTATTATAATACCAGTGTCTAAAGTCTTTAAATCCTTGATTATCTCCTGCTTTATTAGCTGTTTTTTTATAAAAATTACTCTTCTCCTTATGTTCTTTATCAAATAGATTATATTTCAAGAAATCATATAAAGCATTTTTAAAATGTTCATCTTCAGACATTCCATACTTATCAGTAATTTCAATTACTAAATCTTTTAAATTATCTATTTCAGTATCTTGTAATATTTTATGTAAAATTTTACTTATTTTAGGTAAATTAGCTAATACATTAAGTAATCCGTCTCCAGCATTTTTACTATCTATATATGGAGTTAAATTTAAATAATTATCCATTATAGTATTTGCTTCTTCTTCACTTATATTTAATTTATCTGGATCCAGAGTATTAAATAAATTATCTAATATAACTTTTATATCTTTTAATTTAAATTGAGAATCAACACTATCAGTAATATAGTTATGTAATACTGTTATATCATAGTTTTCTAATATGTCTCTTACTTTATCTTTGGCTGTATTTAAAGCTTCTCCATCTGTTAAATCTTTGATACTTTTTTCAATAGTAAATAATATATCTCCTAAAGAAGAAAATACATTACTAATAGTCTTTTCATCTATTTTAGATATTTTATTAAAGTCTAAACTACCATCTTTATTTAAAGCACTATATATTTTAGATTTTAATTCTAATAAAGGTCTTAAATTGCCTACATTATTTATATGTTTAGCTGTTTCTTCATTTTTTAGTAAAGCACCTATTTTAGATAACATTGCTAAGTAAGTATTATAGTTAAAATGATTATTTAATAAAGCTTCATTATAATCTTTAATAATAGAATTATTAGAATTATCTACTCCAAATAATAAGGCATCAAATATATGCATTGCTTTATATAAATTATCATTTACTAAGAGTGAATCTACTATAGTTTTACTGTCTATCTGATGTGCTAATATAGGACCAATAGCAGGTAAATTTTCAATAAAGAAATCTACTTTCTCATCTATAGTATCTTTACCTTTATTATTTCCCGTAGTGATTCCTATTTTATTTCCTGTAGCATCTTTTTCTGTTTTTTCAGAAGTCATATTACCACCATCAAATACAGATGGAATATCATACCAAATACCATCATCAATCATTGACTTAATTACTTCTTTTATCTGGTTTCTTGTATATTTCCCCATAGATGAAAATCTGTATTCAGCTAATGCTACTTGATCCAGAGAAGATAATTTAGTTTGTTCTTCTTTAGATAAGAATTTACTTTCTAATCTCTCAAAGAATACTGGTATAGTAATATTAAAAGCTAATTTGCTTAAATCTTGATTTAATGCAGTAAATTCATCTAAAAATCTAAAATTAGTTTTAAATGCCATTTGTAATAATTTACCTACTGCATTTTTAAATACTTTCGTAAAATAATCTTCTGTATGTCCTTTCCTTATCTCTACCATATCTAAAGGTAAATCAATAAAATCATCTACTGTAGTATCTATTTCTCCATCTTTAACAGGTTTATTTAATTCTTTATCTAATTCTGCTTTACCTGTAATTTCGTTTAATTTATAGGCAGCAAATGCTTTTTTAACTCTTTCTTTAAGTATATAAGCATTATCTTTATTAGCACTTATATCTATATGTTCTACATCTTTTCTATATTTATACCCTCTTGGATCTGCGTCATAACCAGATAATAATTCATTTTCTTTTACATTCAATATATCTCTTACTGTGTTTACTATTTTTTTAAATATTTCTATATATTCTTTTTTATCTTCTTCACTTAAATCTTTTAATTTATCAGATATTTTACTAATATCATTATCAAACATATAACGAAGTAAATTTCTTAATGTTATATCTTTTTTACCTAACTTATTCATATCTTTATAGAATTTATCTATAAACATGGTGTTATATAATTTTTTAATAATTGCTGCAACAGAAGCACCATAAGTTTTTACCATCATTGCTGGTTTAACTTCTTTTCTTTTAAAAGCAAAGTTACCATTATCATCTTTAAAATTATTTAGTAAATTATTTATAGCATTAAGAATAACATTATTATCAGTAGGTTTTACTTTATCTTGCCAGTATAAAGAATCAGAATCAGCAGTTAATTGCCATCTATTATTGATATTATTATTTGCCATGTAATCACTTATACTTTCTTTGTCTTTTTTATTTAATTCTTCATCTTTTTTTAATTTACCATTTTTATTGAACCAGTCAGGTTTAACATCTCCTAACCTCCTTTTGGTACCACTTACCGATTCAGTAAATTCAGGAGTCTTTGCTTGATCATTAATATATGTTGCTAACGAATTATAGAAATCTTTAAATAATTCATTTTTTTGTAACTCTCCATGAGTTAATTTTCCTTCTTCTTGTAGTTTTTTATATTCTTTTATCATATCCATTATTTTATCTGGAGGTGTATGTTCTAAACCAAACATATCAATATCTGTAAATATATTATCTTCACTTGGGTTTTTAGGAGTTATATACACTCCTCCTTTAGCTAATTTATTAAGAATCTTTTGTTTCACAGCCTCAAATGATGCTGCAAAGCCATATCTATCCATTTCATCATAAGTAGGATTATATTTACCAGAGAATAAAATATTCATAATAGTAATAATCATACCAGAAGTAATAGCATCAGACTCTATAGATAACTCTGTTTCAAACTCTGTTAATTTAGGATTATTATCTATAGCTTTGACTAAATAATATATTTCATTTAGTGCTTGTAATGCATGTAAATTTTCACCTTTATTCACAAAGTCAGAAATAATATCAGTATCTTTTTTAGTGTAATTATCTTCTATTATATTAGATATTGCTTCAAATACAGGTCTAAATTCGTCTGTTATTGAATAAGTCCAACGATCTAATATTTTTGTAAAATTTATATATTTTTCATTTAATTCACTTATCATATCATTATCTGTTTTCTTATCTGGATCCATATCAAATGCTTGTGCTATTGCTAAATGAAATAAATCTAAAGCATTATTATTTGTCATATCTAATATAATAGAACCAGTATTCTTTATTTTAACTAAAAATCTATGTACTTTATTATCTTGTGGATTGATAGAACTATCCATCATTGTTCTCATATTTTTAGCCATGAACCAGGCAGTTTTAAATCCTTGTTTAATTAAATCAGAAAACATTCTGGTGTATTTAAGTCTTCTTTTTAAATCTTCATTATTAGAAATTACAGAATTTCTTTGTGTTATATGTACTTCGTTTTCATTTTCTACACCTACCATTGCTTCTTGAGTTTCTTCATCTAATTTCATGAATAAGTCAAATGTTCTATTTGCTGTGTATATTACTTCATTTGATTCTTTAGTTACAAAACCCATACCTTCATCAGGTAGTTCAGTAGCTTCAGTACCCTTAATAGTTTCATTTGGAATATATTCATCTTTAGCTTTTATAGGAACAGTCTGTTCATGGTCAAATTTAAGTATTTGAGACATCATACTATTCATCATAGAAAAAGTAGTATTTACTCTATCTTTAATATCTTCTATTTTACCTTCTGGTTCAATATTTTTATTAATTTCTAATTTATATAGATTATATTGTTTTCTGGTACCATCTCCTGTAAAATCTTCATTTACAGTAGTTTTTACTACTTTAAAATAACCATCTTTATTATTACTTTTAGTACTTTCTATAGATACTTTTTCTACTAAATTTAACACAAACATACCTAAAGCTAATTGTGTATCTTCTTTAAAACTTATAGGAACATCATCTGTCCATTTGTATCCTAACTCATTATAAACTAATTGTCCTATATCTTTAGCTAATTCATATTTAGGTAACCCATTTTCTTTAATTATATTAAGCATTTTAGTTATTTGACTTTCATCTGAATTACTATTAAGGAAATCTCTTTCATCTTTATACCCCATCATTTTAATTACTTTAAGTCTATCAACAAATTCATATCCATTTAAAATACTTAATACATTAGGCATTAAAGCCTCTATAGTAGAAGCTACTAAAGGATGTAATATATTTTTATCATTTACTTTTTTAGTAAAAGGTAAAAGAAAAGCATCTAAAATATCTCCTGTTATATATTTATCTTTTCCCTTTATTTTCGCTTTTAAAGTACCATCTTTTATTTCTACTGGTTCAATGTTAGAATTTATAGTTTTATATAAAATAGTGTACCATAGACTCTTATTATTAGTTAAACCATAACCATATTGAAAATCTTTTATTTTTTCTTTTAAAAAATCTAAATTATCAATAAATTTTTTAAATTCTTGAGTTTCTGTTATATTAAATTCTTTCCAAGAATCTATAATATGTGGAACCAGATAATTAGATAAATAACTTACATAGCCTTGTTGTTTAATATGAGATATTGAACCAGCTAAAAAAGAAGTATTTAATAGTTTAACTGTTAACTTATCATGTGTATCTTCATTGATAGAAGCAGTATTTTCTCTATGTATATTTGCTCCTATAGGGTTTATTTTAACAAGAGTTTTATATGCTTTATTTAATTTATTTAGTTTAGTCTTTGCTTTTTTTAAATGTTCTCTTTTTAAAGTTTTTATCTCATTTCCTAATTTGATAGAATCTGTAATATAAAGATTTTTTTCTTTATTTATTTTTACTAATTCTTCTCCTAAAAGATTTCTTTTAGTATCTATTTTACTTTTAATTTTATCTGCTTTAGCTACTTGTTTTTTAATAGTTTGTATATCTTTTTCTATATACTTAATGTTATTATCAAGTCTATATTTTAGTTTTTTTACTTTAGCATTACATGATTTTCCCATAGTATATTATCCTTTATTTACATATATTTTCAATTTCTTTTCTTATTATATCAAAGTATTTTTCTGTCTCTTCTAAATTTTTAATTATAGTATTTGGATTACTTTTACCAATTATACTTTTTTTAGTCTTATCAATTTGTTTAACTAAGGTCGCTAATGTTTTATCTGGTATCCCAGCATCCAGTAATTCTCTACCATTATTTAATATATTCTCTTTTAAATTATTTAAACCGTGTGTATCTCTTTCATAATTATTAGATATATTAGTAATTATTTTATCTATAGAGTTTTGTACTTTTTTATAACTATTAGATAATTTATCTATAGTACTTTTTATTTTTATAGATTCTTTATTTTTATTTTTTCTATATCCTCTGTTCATTTCTAATTGTTGTTCTTTCAATTTAATCTTATTACTTATAATATTTACATCTTTTAATACTTTTTCTACATTAGATACAAACTTTTTAATAGAAGTATTTCTAATAACTATATCTTCAGATTCTGTGATTTCAGCTAAGTTATTTATATCATTTATAATATCTGTATCTGCTAATTTAACAGATTTATCTAAATCAGATATATAATCTCCCTCTATATCAGTTATATCTACTTCATCTAATACAGAGTCTTTGAAATCAGACATATTTTCAGATTGCACAGTACTTTCTGGAGATTCTGGTTTAACATAAATATCTTTATATGCCCTATTAAATCTGGCTCTTAAAGTTTGAAAGAATCTAAGTTGCTCATTTTTATCTTTAGAAGCTAGATATTTTAATATATCTTCATTATTTACTGAATCTGTAACCCATAATATTTTACTGTCTACTATTTGTTTTTCTGTTAAAGGTCCTTCACTTTTATTTAACATATGCTCTATTTTATCAAACATCATATCTACAGCATCATAGTCATAAATAAAATTACCTAATTGCTCATGTATAAATTCTCTCTTATCTTCAATAGCACTTAATAAATCTGCAATTAACTGTCCTATACTATTATCTATGTCACCACCACTATTAACTTTTTCTTTTAACCATTCAGGAGTTTTAGATTTCTTAGGTTTTTTAGGAGGGGTACCTGTATTATCTTTAGGTGTAAATGTAGAACTAGAAGAATTATTACTATTATTACTATTATTATTACTATTATTTGAAGTATTAGTATTTGTAGATATTCTTTTTAATAACTCTTGTAAATTACTAATATCTTCATCTGATAAATTACCATACATATCATCGGTAGGACTCGATATAATAGTTTTATCATTAAATTCATACATATTAGTTAAAACATTATTATAGAAATCTTGGAATAATTTAGATACTTCTTCTCTTTCAGTTTCATCTAAATCCTCAGCATTTATAAAGTTTAAACTAAATTGATCACTTACCCCTTTACTTCCATCTGGTTCAAAGTTAGAAGGCATTACATTCTTTATAGTAACTTCCTTAGTATCTGGATTATATTCCACATTTACTTGTATTAAATTACTTTTACCTACTTTCATTATAATAGAATCAGTACGAGTACCAGTAGTCTGTCCTTCTTGTTGTGATACATCTTCAGAATTAACTAAAATACTAAATAACTTACTTTTATTATCAATTAATCTTTTTATAGTTGATAAAATATCTTCTTTATTCTGTGTAAGTTTAAAAGAACCAGTAAGATACATATTAGTTATAAATTCTACTATATCAGGATTATTTTTTATATTAACATCAGTATCTGTAGAATCATCTCCCCTATTTTCTATCTGTTTATCACTTTGTAATTTATCTAAATTATCTTTGTTAGTAATTATACTTCTACCGTTAGAAATATCTTTTATAGAAGTAATAGTAATATTATTATATTTGTCATTTATAGTACCTTTAATTTCGTATAATTTACCGTTTTGGTTTTTAGTTATAGTAAAAAAGTAATCGCCATTATCAGCTTTAGCAAAGTTTTTAACATTATATGATTGTATATTTTTACCATCTATAACACCATTAATTAGATTAGTAAATATATGATTTAGGTTTAGGCCAAAAGAATTAACTCCTTTAGTTAAATGTATTTTAGCTTTTTTACTACTATCTTTTTTATTAGATGCATTACTTTTACCTTTTGAACCAGATTTAGAAGAGTTATTATATTTTGGAGGTGTATATAAATCTCTTATATCATTAGCATTATTTAGAGTATTTAGAAAATCTAAATCTCCTGCAATTTCTAAAGCTTTTGGTAGGTTATCTCCATTCTGGTTCATATGTTTAAATAGATTGAAATATGCTTGTGCTATAGCTATAGGATTGTTTCTATTTGCTGTAATTTCTTGGTTATAAACTACTTCTTTACCTTCATTATTTATGAGAGTTACTCCAATATAGTGCTTACCCTCCTTAGTATATAGTACAGGAAGTAATCTATACAAGTGTTTTAATTTCTCTAATTCTTCTTGTTTTACTTTATCTATTATATTTAATCCTGAATTTTCTCTTTCTAAAGCATCTATTCTTTCTTTAATTACTTTTCTAAAATCACTATTTTCTGTTAATATAGCATTGACTACATCTAAACTTATTTTATTTTTATGAATTGCTCGTGCAAATTGTTCTAATTTATTTTTAGCTCTTGATACAGTAAATCTAATTAAATTTTCATTATTTTCTCTTAAACTTTGTTCTGTTACTGGTTCAATAATTTCGTCAGTATTTGGATCTAAAGATAATTTATCATTATATGTTTTATAATCTGCTAATGCTTTTTTAGTATTAGAAAGACCTTTAGTATATATATCTTCAGCTACATCTAAATAGTTTTTCTTAAAATCTTTATAAGTTTTATTTTCAAATATAGCTTTTACTATATCTTCATCAAATAGAGATTTTAGACTATCTTGTAAAGTTTTAAATTCATTCTCATTTAATACTGATCCTTGTTCTTTACTTGAAGTTTTATATATAAAAGCTTTCATTTGTTCTAATACTGATTTATAAGTAGTATAAGTATTTTCGTCCATATTAGAAGATATATTATCAGTCATTTCCTTAACAGCTTGATTTTTATTTTTATATTTAGCATTTAGACCTATAGCATATAACGAAGCTGCTTCTTTTTTTAATTTAGTTTTAATACTATCTTCTATATTCATAGAATTTATTTCATTTATAGCATTTACATAACTATTAAAAGTATTAGTATCCATAGAAGTAAAAGGTTTAAATATATTATCACGAATAACTTCTTTAGAATAATTATTTAACCCTAACATATCGGTAAAGTTAGTAACCCTATCTTGTGCAGTAATCTCTGCTTGCTTTAATCCTTTTTTGTACTTATATTTATCTACATAATATTTAGTTGCTGCTAAACCAACTATAGATCCTGCGCCAGATGCAGTACCTGCCATTATTGCAGGAGAGTGTAACAATGCACCACTTAACGATACTGGGTTTAATGCTGCATGTGTAAATGAACCAGAAGTACCACCTATAGCAGAAGCATTTAGATATTGACTTAAAGGACCTACTTGTCCTTTAGTTATATAATCTTGTTGTAATTGATCCAAAGGTTCTTGTATAGCTTCCCCTGCAAAAGCCTTAGTTAAGTTAAATACCTCTCCTCCTACTTTTTTACCAACAAGTAATGCAGGAGAAAGTCCTTTAGCTATTAAAGGAGCTTTACCATCAATTACGTTTAATAAATGTGAGCCAGAAGAAACTAAATCTTTACCTGCTTTTTCTATAATAGCAGCTTCTCCAAACATTCTATCCATGGCTAATACACTAGTATTTAAGAACATTGATAATTGTGTTTTAGCAGCTAATTTAACAGGATCTTTAATTAAACTTGGGTCATTTTGTATAGCTGTATATATATCGGCATTAGTTCGTTGGAATGCTGATGATACTATACCTCCTGGTAAAAATAATTGTAAAGTTTCCCCTGAAGAGTTAACGACATTACCTAATAATGATTTAATATCTGCTTGTGCAAATATAGCATCTGTATAGTTATTTAAAGTATTTTGGTTTACTCCTTGAGCTAACATTCCCGAATAAGCATTATGTACATCTGTATATCTTGATAAGGCTTTAGCACTTTTGCCCATATAGAAATTATCATACATTTCTTTAAGTTGCTTTTTCTTTTCTGGATTAGAGAATTTTTCAAAGTGTTCAAGCATAGCTTTTTCAAAGCCTTCTGCATCACTTCTACCGAAAAAAGCATCAGTATAACTACTTAAATTTCTTAATGCTAAGTTACCTATAGCAGCCCATAGTTCATATGTATTATTAAAATGATTTGCTACATTTGCAGCAAAACCTTGCATTGCATCTCTTGAATTATACATATATTTTTTTAAAATACTATCAGTCTTATCAGCGTCTGTTTTATTATAAGCATTCATTTGTGCTAAATATAAATTATCATGATTAGCTAATTCCCCAGGACCTTGTACTCCGCCTTGTAAGTAAGTTGCTTCTAATACAGCAGGGTCAGTCATTACTTTCTGGTTTTTATGTTGTATTTCTCTTAATTGTCCTGTTTCTGGATCAATATAAGGAAGGACATAATTTTTATTTATATTTACATCTGAACCAGTAAAAGCAGTATTATATACTGTACTAAACATTTTATAAGCATATTGTCCGCTATCTGTATTTAAATCAAATAAATTCTGAGGTAATGTTTTAAGTTTTACTTTTAATTTTTTTAAAGTAGATCTTTCATTTAAAGGTATATTTTCATATGAACCATATTTATCTATTAATGAAGAATATGTAGTTTTATATTCATGTGCAGTATCCATTATATATGAATATGCTACATCAGCATTATACATTAAATCTCTTTTTTTATCTGGATCTACCACATCAGTAATTGCTTGTTTAAATGGATTACTTTCAGGAGTATTCATTAAAGTACCTTCCCCCATATCAGAGTAAGTACTTTTAGTTTCCTGCAACCATTGTGGTGTAGTAAATGAAGTATCATTTTGTATAGGAGTATTAATTGAAGAATATACATCTTTTATTTCTATACCATTATCAGTATTAATATTTTTAAGTGCTTCTTGTAACATACATACTCCTTTTATTTAAAAAATATATTAGATATAGTACTAATATTATTAGCAGTATCTTTACCAAATCCAAAATTACCAAATATTGGAGCATCAGAAGTTAGGGATTTGTATATAGGTCCTTGAACATTTGTAAATTGTTCATAAGTTTTATGCTTAATTTCATTAGTGTCTATATTAGGTAATTTATCTACATTACTATTTACTACATTTATAGCTGCTAAAAGTAAACTATTATGAGAAGCACCACTATTATTATTTACTTCATCCCAAATATTAGTACCTTTAGTGTCCCAATATATGTTAGAATCTACATCTTTAATAGTTCTTACACCATTAAACATACCATCTCGTACAGCTACTGTTTTATCTATCAAATCTTTAGCTATATTTACAGGTATTCCTTTATATTTAAATGCATCAATTAATTGTTTTTCACCTTCAGCTAATTTAAATTTATCAGGAGAAGTATAATGTTTTTTAAAGTTTGGATCTTTAGACATAACAATTAAATCATTATAATTAACTTTTTTAGCTGCTATCATATCTTGTAAAGATAATCCCCCTGAATTATAATTATAGTTTTTAATACCTAAAGTGCTATCATTACCTATTTTAATATGAGACCCTTTAGGTAAATTTAAAGAATCAACTAATTTAGGAAGTAAACTATCCACAATTTTCATATCATAAGATATTATTTTTTCTCCTGTATCAGGATTAATATGTTGAGTAGGAGATATACCAAGTTGATCTAAAAGTTGTAATGCTTTAGGGGTAACATTTCCTGAATCATCTATAAAACCAAGGCGTTTACCATTATGTAATTTACTATATGTTTCTTCTATATTAGATAAAGATGATCTTAATTTTTTATTATCTGCAGAAGCTCCTAAAAATGAATTAGTAAGTGATTGCGCTGTTTTAACACTTCTAACGTTAGTAGAATTACTACCACCAGAAGAAAATGATTTTCCGCCAAATTTACTATTAAAAGGAATGTCATTATCTTTATAAAATTGTAACATGTCTTCCATATTTTGCATATTTGATTCGTTAGTTAATTCTAACATTGCTTTTTTAGTAGCTAATTGTATTCCAGGAGTTAATGCTTGTAATATACCTTTATTTTCTTGATTTATTCTATCTATATTATCACTAACATTTTTGTCTACTTTATTATAAAATGAAGTATTTATATTATTTATATTAGTATCATAAGATTTTAAAGCATTACTCATACTAGAATATTTATCTTTAGTAGCTGTAGCCTCTTTATTAAAGACTTCACCTACAGCTCTTGCTTCATCTTTACCTGTTCGAGCCAGAGCCTCAGAAGCAGTAGATACATTTCTACTTGCCTGGTTCAATGAATTTAATAGCCCTGCTGTATTTACTGTTTGATTAATATCATTAGCACTAAATATATTTTGAATTTTTCCACTAATCATTTTAATTACCTCCATATGAAGCTGTAAGTTGATCTCTTAAAGCTGATTTTCTATTATATTCATCTTTCTGCACGTCCAATGACCATTGTTTAGCACCTAATTCCCAATCAGTTATTTTTTTATTGTAATCAAACTGTTCTCTTTGGAAATCTAAATTAGCTTGTTGTATTTCTTTAGACCAGTCAAATTGTTCTCTTTGGAAGTCCATATTCTTCTGATATAATCCCATTTGATCATTCCATTGATTTTGAGCAAAGTTTTGTTGTTGATTAAATACATCTTTTTGGAATTGTAGATTTTTATTATATTGATCATGTTGCCAGTCTATATTATTTTTCAATAAATTATATTTTTGTTGTGATGCATTATTAGTTAAAGACATCATATTTTTAAATGCATCAGATAAAAAGTTACTACTATTATAATCAGTGTAATTACTATTTAATGAAGTACTACTTGGAGATTTAAAACTGTTATCAGTATTAAATACTACATCGTTAGATCCAGGTAATGTAGTACCTAAATAATTGGATGGGTTACTATT
>Ga0256828_1000065_pt1 | contig 68725 bp, 70 predicted proteins | sample CV88metaG_FD_185993 | JGI IMG/M metagenome (GOLD analysis project Ga0256828, IMG submission 185993) | Hydrothermal vent microbial communities from East Pacific Rise, Pacific Ocean - CV88 | ecosystem: Environmental > Aquatic > Marine > Hydrothermal vents | place: Pacific Ocean: East Pacific Rise...
GTATCAGCATCTTGAATAGTACTGAGTCTATGGGCAACAGTAAATGTGATCATTTCTGATTTTAGACTATCCAAGGCTTTTTGAATAAGTGCTTCACTCCTATTGTCCAATGCAGATGTTGCCTCGTCCAATATGAGAACATCCGGATTTTTGTAAAGAGCCCTGGCTAAGGCTATACGCTGTCTTTGTCCTCCAGAAAGGTTGTCTCCGCTCTCTGATAAAAGGGTATAGATGCCATCTTCAAGTTTTTCAACAAATTCCATTGCATAGGCTTTTTGCAATGCTTCAACAACACGTTTTTCATCGATCTCTTCTCCATAAGCAACATTTGCGGCAATGGTATCGTTAAAAATATAAATACGCTGTGTTACATAGGCTATTTTCTGATGTAAAGAGGTAAGAGTAAATGCACTGTTTTCCGTTCCGTTGATAAGTATCTTTCCTTCATAAGGATCATAAAACCGTACAAGCAGATTGACCAGAGAACTTTTACCTGCACCACTATCTCCGACAAGAGCAATGGATTCTCCTTTTTTTGCTTCAAATGAGATATGTTTTAATGCAGGTGTATTATCATATTGAAGTGAAACATTTTTTAAAGTAATATTTTGAATAGGTTCAGTGAGTAGTGTATCACCTGAATGTATCGTAGGTTTTGTCTCAATTAATTCATGCATACGTACATTGGCAGTAATTGCATCCTGTGCTTTGTTGTAAAGTTTCGAAAGTTTTTTAAGCGGATCATAAAGCATGAACAGTGCAGTAGCAAAAGCAAAGAAAGCACCTACTGTCATGTGCCCATCAATTACCTCTTTCCCTCCGATATAGATAACCAAACCTATTGCGATAGAGCCTAATATCTCCATAATCGGAGAGATGAGAGCATTGGTCTTGATCTGCTTCATAATGAATTTAAAGACATTTTGGTTCTCTGTTTGAAAGCGTTCCTGTTCATATACCTGTGTTGAGTTGGATTTGATCACCTCTATATTGGTCAGTATCTCTCCCAGTCTAGTTGTCATATCTGCAGTGCTTTCCTGAGAGAGTTTGGAGTATTTACGCATTCTTTTAGCCAGTCTGGCGAGAGGGAACATAGCTAATGGCATAATGATCAGAAAATAAAAAGCAAGTTTTGGACTCTCATAGATAACATAACCAGTAAGTGCTAGGACGATCATAGTTTCACGGATAAGATCAGGGATGATATCGGCAACAACTGTCTGTATACGGGTAATGTCATTTGTGACACGTGAAAGTATCTCTCCTGTATGCATGTTTCTAAAAAAACCGATATCAAGATAGGTAAGATGCCCTACAAGTTTATCACGAAGTTTACGTACGACATCCTGACCTATGTATGAGGTATAGTAAGTTTGTATGTATTTCCCTACACCTTTAAGTGTGAATACACCTATGAGAAGGAAAGGCATAAGTTTTAACATCTCTATGTCTTTATTGATGAAGATATCATCAAGTACCGGTTTGATCAATTGTGCCGTACCTGCAGTACCTGCAGCAACAGCTATCATACCAAGTACGGCAAAGAAAAATTGTTTTTTATAACCGATAAGATAGGGTAAATACTGTTTTAAAAGATTTTTCATGATCAGATCTTTTCCCAGACAGTACCCTCTGCAGTGTCCATAATGGAAATGCCGAGTGTAGTAAGTTTATCTCTAATGGCATCAGAACGTGTAAAATCTTTGGATTTTTTGGCTTCAAGGCGCTCAGCCACCATTGCTTCTATTTTTGTTTTAAGTGCTTCATCTACACCGATCTGAAAATAACTGAACGGCTCTTTTCCTCCGAAACCAAGCAGTTCATCAATGAATGAGATATTTGCCAAAGTCTCTTTTTTGAGTCCTTTATCTTTAGGATTTATATCTAAGGCATCATTGGTATTTGCTATCATTTCATCTATAGCTGCGAGAGCCATAGAGATATTCAGATCATCACTCATCGCATCCAAGAGTGATTTTTTAAAGTTCTTATTGGCAACGGACCCTTTACCGGGACTGACACGTTTTTTTAGTCTATAGAGTTTGTCCAATCTTTTTTTTGATGTAAGCAGATCCTCTTCATTAAAATTGAAGTCATTTCTGTAATGTACGGAATTTAAATAGTAGCGCAGTACTTCTCCGTCATAGACTTTAAGTGCATCTTTGAGAAAAAAGCTGTTACCTAAAGATTTACTCATCTTCTCACCGTCAATTTGTACAAATCCGTTATGCATCCAGTATTTGGCAAGTTCATGTCCAGTAGCACAGCGGCTCTGTGCTGCTTCATTCTCATGGTGTGGGAAGAGAAGGTCTGCTCCGCCTCCGTGGATGTCTATACTGTATTCATCAGTACCTTTAAAATGTTTCTCTATCATGGCAGAACACTCTATATGCCAGCCGGGTCGACCTGCTGAGAAAGGTGCATTAAAACAAATATCATCATTTCCTTTGCAGGCTTTCCACAAGGCAAAATCTTTAAGGTTTCTTTTTTCAGATGTATGCTCAACCCGGCTTAGTGTCTCTGCATCTTCAGCTACACGGTGAGAGATCTCTCCGTAATGACTATCTTTGGATGTGTCAAAATAGACATCACCGTTATTGACAATATAGGCACATCCTTTATCTATAAGTTTTTGTATCATTGCCTCAATAGCCTGTAAAGATTCCGTTGCTTTGGGTTCCAGATCGGCTCTTTGTACTCCAAGTGCCTGCATCTCTTCGAGATAACGTGCAATGTAGAAAGAGGTGATCTCTTCCATGCTCTTACCCGTTTCTTCTACTTTTTTAATGATCTTGTCATCAATATCTGTAAAGTTTTTCCCCATGGTGACTTTATAACCCAATGCTTTGAGCGTACGGGAGAGCAGGTCAAAGGCTAAAGAGCTTCGGGCGTGACCTAGGTGAGCATCATCATACACTGTAGGACCACAGACATAAATGCTTGCTTCTCCTTCATGAATGGGTTCAAAAGGAACTTTTGTTTTTTTGACAGAGTCATAGAGTTGCATGAATAGATAAACCTTTTAATGATTAATAATGCTGTGATTATAGCTAAAGTTTGGTTAGTGTTATTGTTTGACTTTTTTTTGACATTTTTGAAGTATGATATGTTTATATTTGACAGGCATAAGGCAAACTTGTTGTGAAGCAGGGACGGAAAACCACGGGACTCTAAAGTAAATTGTGTGAGTCAGCCGGGTTGCAATATGCTAAATATATCAACCTGGAGTGAAAAATGAATAATCCTCTTATTATTGAAAATACAATTACAGGTGAAAAGATATTTAAAAGTCTGCCGGTTGATGAAGAAGTATTTTTTGACGGTGGTATTATGATCACAGAAACGGATACTAACGGCATTATTACCTATGCGAACCGTAAATTTAGAGAAATGACCGGCTTTTCAAAGAAAGAACTTATAGGTTCACCACACAGTATCAATCGGCATCCGGATATGCCCAAAGGTGCTTTTAGAGGTATGTGGAAAACGATCGCAGATAAAAAGATATGGAGCGGTTATATCAAGAATATGCGAAAAGACGGTAAATTTTACTGGGTGCATGTATTTATTCAGCCTAAAGTAGATGAAAATGACAATATTATAGGTTATGCAGCTACTAGGAAAGTAGCAGCTCTGGAAGCGGTAAAAGAGATAGAAGAGATATATAATGAACTTCGTGGAGATGAATATATTGAGCATAAGTTCTTTATGAGCGGAGAGGTGATCTACGGTGAAGAGATTGCAAGTAGAGCTTAGTTCTTAACGAATAAGTGTGATCAACCAATGATTTATAAAATAGATAAATAGCCCAAAGAATATCATTATAACTGCAAAATAGAGTGATTTTTTTGAATGGATGATCTCTATGAACCTGTCTGTTCCCACCTCTTTTACCGTTAAAATGAAAAGTACCCAACCACCGATACTCCCTGCCAATGCAAGCCCGGAAGCACCAAGCGGATACATGAGTATAAGAGAAGATGTTACAGAGCTTATAAGCGAATAGACAGCTATTTTTGCTGCTTTAAGATGTCTGTGTGAAGCATAGAGAAAAAGAGAAAAAAGTTTGGCCAGTCCAAAAGGCAAGAGTCCTACCATATACATTTGAAGTACACTCACTGTTTCAACGGTTTGGAGTTGGGTAAATTTCCCTCTCTCAAACAGGAGCCACACAATAGGTTCAGCCAGTAAAATACCGCCTATCATAGCTGCCCCAAGTAAAAATGCCAATAGCCAAAAAGCTTTGTTAAGGTTTGCATAAGCATTTGTTTCATCGTTGTTCTTCAGGGCTTTTGAGACTGAGGGAAAAAGTACTGTAGCTGTAGCAATGGCAATGATGGCAAGAGGAAGCTGAAAGACACGGTTGGCATAGAAGAGGTAAGAGACAGATCCTGTCATTAGAAATGTAGCCAGAATCGTGTCTATAAAAGCAGAGATCTGAGGTGTTGAATTTCCTAGAATTCCGGGTAGAAAAAGGGATTGAAAATGTTTTTTCTCTTCTTTGACATCTTTGGCTTTTCTATATTTCCATCCACCTATGAGTATTTTATGCAAGTTGAACTTGTTCAGTGTGATCAAATGTGCAACAACCTGCAGTCCGCCTCCTATAAGTACAGCAAAACTCAGCGCATACGCAACCGTTTTTGGATCTTCTTTCATATAGAGCCACAACGTGGCTATCATTGAAATATTCAGCAGGGCAGTGGACATGGCAGTAGTCGCAAAATGTTCTTTATATTGCAGGAGTGTAGCTAAAAAGGTTACGATAAATATAAGGTCCAGATACCAAAAGTTTATAGCTGTAAGGGGAGAAGTATCAGCTATAAGCTCTGAGTTCCATCCCCAGGCTAAAAGTTTTGTGATAGGTTCAGGGAAAAGTGTGATAATAAGAGAAAAAGCCATTAAAAAAAGTAAAAAACGTAAAAAGATCGCTGTAGCAAATACACCTTTATGTTTAGATGCGATGAATGAGGGCATAAAAGCCTGCGTAAAAGCACCTTCAGCAAAGATACGACGAAAAAGGTTGGGGAGTTTGAATGCGACAAAAAATATATCAGACCATACAGAAGCTCCCAGTGCTGATGCCATAAGTACATCACGACCCAAACCGGTAATACGTGAAATGAGTATACCAAAGCTGTTTGTAAAGATAGATTTTAATCGCATAATGCTCTTTGATTTTAAATTAAAAGTATTGTATCTAAATGTTGATTTAAAAGAAAAATATGACAATATGACATATTTTTAACTTTTTTTTAAAACTCTGGCTATACTTTGAAAATTAGAAAAGAGGAGTATAGTTTGATAGTAGGGATAGAAGGAACAGTAGAAAGAAAAGATCCAACCTTTGTTCATTTGAATGTAAATGGTATTATTTATGAGGTGCATGTCTCTATCAATACTTCAAATGCTATACAGGAGAAACGTGTCAAACTCTTTGTGACACAAGTCATTAGGGAAGATGCAAATCTTCTGTTTGGTTTTATGGATACCAATGAAAAAAAGATGTTCGATACGGTTCTCAAAATCAATGGAGTGGGCCCCAAAGTAGGACTTGCTATCTGTTCTACATTTACACCGAGTACTTTTGCCAAAGTAGTAGCTTCCAAAGATGTCAGTATGCTCAAACGTGTACCGGGTATCGGTCCGAAGGCTGCAAGTCGTATTTTAGTAGAGTTGGCAGACTTTATTGTTGACGGAAATGAAGAGAGCGGAACTTCCGGAGCTTTAGGTGAGGCGGTTATGGCACTGGAGAGTTTAGGCTTTAAGAAAGATGCCATTCGAAAAGCACTCTCAGGATGCTCTGGTGATACGAGTACACTTGTCAAAGAAGGGCTGAAAAAACTGCAACGGCTCTAAAAAGCCTGATCATCCTGATCAGAATGGTTATATAATTCTTCGAGTAGATTCAAAAGCGGTAAAAAGAGTATTTCTATCTCCGATATCTCTATGTTTCCCTGGTTTGGAAAGAAAAAGTGGTTGTTGCGATTACGTCGGGTGCGAATAATGATATAGAACATCTCCGAGATCAGTTTTGCTTTTTTGGGATCAAAAGTGATCTTTTCAAACAAGGTTTCTTCCGTACTTCTCAAAGCTGTACTGACAGTACCGGTATTGATCTGTGCTATATGGTCTATCTCTAAAATTCTGAGTGTCTCTTCCAACCATGGATTAGCGGGAGCTATGACTTTTTCACCATACTCACCATGGGCTCTTTTCTTAAAAAAAGGAATCTGATGTTTTAACAGAGATGCTTTAATCAGGATCTCTGCTGCAAGTGAGATATTACGCCAGAAATCTACTGCTTCAAAAGGATTTCTTTTAGAAACAGTATTGAGCATAAAGGATCCGTTCTTGTATGTAAGCATATTCTGAAATGTGGCAAGATGTATAGCATAATTGTGATTCTCCTCGGCAATATTACTGATATCTACACTCATCATGTACTTAGCCTTTTTTAAAGATTAGTGCCTGTTCTTTCTCTCCTATAGCTTGGGCAACAACATTGCATTTCACGATAAAAAGAAAATAGACAGGACGTTGGACTGTAAGATAAAGGCTTTCAAAGTTCCCCATACCTTTTGCCAGAACAACATCGGCACGATCAAAGATCACTCTTGACTCTGCATTGACCTCTGAGAGATCATATCCCGGAGTCTGGGCACCTGTATCAATGATATGGGCACAATCTTTGAGAATTTGTGCCTCTTTGAGTGTGACATCATTAATGATGGGTTTTCCCCTTACAAAATAGTATATAGTTAGATCGGGGTAATCTTTCTTGATCATTTCTATTAGCAGTTTGTCAAAAATATGTTCACCGACATTATCTCCAATATATACCAATTCTTTTGCATCTTTAAGTTCATGCTCGAATTTGTTAAGATCATTTATACCGAAAGAGCGGTGAAAATGCTCTTGTATCATTTCGTTAAGGTCAAACTGTTTCTGTGCCCCAAAGTCGATCACATTACCTATGAGGGCGAGTTTTACCGCATCTTGGAGTGTCTGCACAAAATTTGTGTCAACACTGAGAGCCAGTCTTGTTGCCTCTTCTTTTGCCAGTGCAAGCGGATCATCTTCACCTGTGATCTCTGAGATCATACTATAGATACTTTTGGCTATCTGTGGAGGTGTATGATCAAGGTTATGTTCTATCAGAAGTTGTGCCGTATTGTCAAGCAGTTTTTTACTTGTCTTATCATCCAGCTTCAGCAAGTTAGAGACTTTGAGTGTCTGATTCATAAGACAAACAAGGCAGTCAGGTTTAATGTTCACTTTGCAATTCCTTTTATTTTTATTATATCACTTCTTGTTTAGGCAGAGCTCTAAAAAACATCAGTAAAAAGAAAATTGGAATGAGATCCCCTAAAGCTATAGAAATATCTATCAGTAATGACAATATAAAGGAACAAAATATTATCTTGCAAATAGAGTACCGTTTTAAAGATATTCTATATTTACCATATTTTATAACCAATCTTGAAATTAAAACTATCATGAAGATCCTCATCAACGATTTCTCTGCTGTATGAAAGTGTGGTAAACCATTTTTTGTTAATCTTATAGTAGAGTGTACCGGAGACACTTTTTGCTGAATCTTCAGTGCTGAACTTGCTTTGTGAATAGCTATAGGATAAACTGGTATAAAAACTATCGGTAAAAAAGTAACCTGTACCAATGTAGAAACTATTAGTATCCTGTAGCGGTGTAATGATTTTCTCATCTTTGACAAAAGTATGACTTAGCCCGCTAAACAGTGAAAGTGAGGATGTAGGGTAGTAGCTAAGAGAACTGTAAATAGTATAGTCTGTTCTGTTCCCGGTAAAATCATAAGTGGGTAATTTAACACCAAATCCAAAACCAAGTTTTAAAGCAGAGGTAAGTTTAAATCTTTTTTTGATCTTGAGTGTCGTATCCAGTAATCCATGATCTTTATTGTTGGTATAATATCCGGTGCGCAAAGAATAACTCCAGTCATTGTGATAATAACTAAGTTGAACCTTACCTGTTTTTTGTCTTTTTCTATCTATCAGTTCTTCATTTGTACTGAAACCATAACCTAATGTCAGTATTAAATTATTAGATTCTGTTTCTTCGGGAAGCCTTAATATTGCTGTAGTACATCCTTGTGCATTGACTTCATTAAGGAATGGGGTATCGGGACACTGGTCTATACTGTCAGGAACACCGTCGAAATCTTGATCGTTAAAAGAAGCAGCATAGGTACAGGTATTTAGCAGGAGTACCAAAGTAGTTATTTGTTTAATCCTCATCATGTTCATCTTCATTATGTTCCTCTGTTTCGTTTTCAATGTGTTCTTCTGTTTCGTTTTCAATGTGATCCTCATGTTCATTTTCTACGTGTTCCTCTGTTTGATTTTCTACCGAGTCTTCTGTTTGGTGTTCCACTTGTTCTTCTGTTCCATTCTCTACAGCATCGTCAGTACTATTTTCAGTATTATCTTCCTGATCCATATTTGATCCTGTTTCTTCACTTGCTTTTGTATATTCTTTTGCCTGACGTATTCTTGTATGCGTGTTTAGTTTTTTAAATGCCTTATTTGCATGCTTGCTTTGTGTAATGGATCGAAGTTTACTTATAGCTTGGATACGCTCTTTTTCTTGCATCTGTACGATCTCTTTTTTAAAAGCATTCATAAGTTTAAAACGTTCTTCTACAGAAGCTTTTTGGATCGCTTCGATCTGTTTATCTATGTTGTTTGCGTTAAGAGGCAGATTAAAAAACAGTATAAAAAGCAGAGATATGAAAAATGTAAATATGAGCTGTTTCATGTTGACTTCTTTGCAAGATGTTTGAAATCCAATATAATAGTGGTACCGATATCCTCTTGTGTTTTGATGTGCATTTTAATATTGAGTTCGGTAATAAGTTTTTGAACAATGTGCAGTCCAAGTCCCAAACCTCTCTCCTGCTCTTTGTAATAGCGTTGTAAAACTTTATCTATATTTTTTATTCCTTTACCTGTGTCTTTTATACTGAGGGTATCACCCAGAATAGATAATTTTACTTCTCCATTGGCTTTATTGTATTTGGAGGCATTACTTATCAAGTTGTCCAATATGCGTGTAAGCAATTCAGAATTGGTCATCTTTATAAGCTCATTATGCTTTTTATAGGTAAAAGTAAGTTTAGGATAAATATTTTGCATGACTTCCAAACGTGTTTTAGCTAAGGAGGCAATGTCTATGTTCTTGTTTTGAGAAGGGGAATGATGCAAAAAGCTTTTAAGGTTATTTTGTAAAAGTAAAATGGTGTCTATACTGTGAGAGACTCTTTTAATAAAAGGATCTTCTCCTTTTTCTTTTTCAAACATTTTGATATTAAGAAGCATTGAGGTAATGGGAGTATTGAAATCATGCAAAATATCTTTAATGAATTCATCGTTAAGGTGCAATGCTTTTCGGATGGGTTTGAGGCTGTAGAGTGTAAAGAAAAAAGCGATTACCAAAAGTAGTAGGGTTGCGCCTGCAAATTTAAACCAAAGAAGCTGTTTAAGCATGCCAATATCGTTTAGCAGATGCTTTGGAGGATAGGATATCTTCATAAAGTATTTTTTAGATTTGGGAATGGTAAAAAAAGCATAGTATCCATTATCTTTATATAGCTCATTTAGTCTATGCTTGTTTTTGATAGCAAAATCAAATGTGAACTGTTTACATTTCATGGTATAGCTGCAGACTTGCATGGTTTTGTAAAGGCGTTGCTCATACTCTTGAGTTTGTGTATGGTAGAGCTGTGTAAAAAGTAGTAGGAGTAAAATCTCCAATAGTGAAAAAAATACAAGAAAATTTTTAAAGAGTGATTCTTTTTCATAACTTTTCAAGAATATATCCTCTGCCTCTGATATTCTTAATATCAATATGGAGTTTTTGTTTGATCTTGGTCAGAGCAACACGTAAAGCTGTATCGGATATATGATCAAGACACTCATAAAGTTCTTCTTTGGTAACTACATGACCACAGTGAAATAAAAGTTTTTCAAAAATTTTAAATTGTACATTTCCAATGTCTATGATCTCTCCATGCAGGCGTAATATCTTTGAATGAGGATCATAGTTTATATCTCCATAGTCAATATATCTCTTTTTGAATTTAGCATCTATCCGGATAAGTAATTCTTCAGGTGAGAAAGGTTTTTTAATATAATCTACTGCTCCCAGATCAAAACCTTTTGCCATAGTGTGCATATCAGTTAGAGCAGTAATAAAGATGACAGGGGTAGTATCTTCAGCGTCTCTAAGTGATTTAAGTAAAGAGAGACCATCTCCCTGTGGTAAATTAATATCGAATAGATAAAGGTCATATTTGTGATGGAATGTAAGTTCTTCAGCCTCCTCTAGATTCATGGCAGTTTCTACATAGTATCCTTCTTTGGTGAGAAAAAGCTGTAATGTTTCACTGAGTATATGGTCATCTTCCAACAATAATAATTTCATTTAAACTTATTCCTTAAGTTAATATAATATTTTACCATAAGAAATATTATATGAGAGACAGTATGCTTATTTGTCTCTCATAGAAAGGGATTGTTAATCCCCATTTGGTCCATTATGACAGTCATAACAACTGACTTGATGATTTTTGGTAAAAGTTTTATTACCATGTTCTACTTTTAATGTTCTTGTTTCCCACATCTTGGAAAGTGGTGAGCCTCTGTAGTCTTTACCATGACATGCTTTACACTGTGCAGGATTCTTTTCTGCGATGTCTTCATGTCCTTTAACCCACGATTGTCCTACCGTATGTATGCCGTGAGGTCCTTCATCTGTTGTGTTTGGTACTGTAGTGTGACATGCAGTACACTCAGAAATAGTTCCTGCGTGACCTTGAACCCCTTTACTTAAAAGGTTGTCTGCATTATGTGCAGGATAAATAGCATGTGTAGCACCATGACAGGCTTCGCACTGTAAGTCACCGTGTCCTTTGGAGTAACGGTAGAGACTTTTTCCTGTACTAGGTGTATCAAGGTTGGTTGCAAATCTTGTATCTATAGCATGTCTAAGCGTATTGGTTGACGGGTCTATAGCGGATGTCTCCTGTTTACCGTCATGATGACATGCCTGACAGTTAGGCTCATCCAACCATCCTTCTCTATGTTTGCTTCCTACAGATTTCATATCTCCATGACAACTTTGACACTGCATTGCCAGATTGCCGTTTGCATCTTTTGCATCTCCCATTGCACCTCTGAGGCATTCTGTCTGTGCTCCGGGGTGACAGGTATAACAGGCATTTCTGTTATTGATGTCATTAAGAGGAAGTCCATTGAGTGGATCTGTTACATTTGCATGTTTGTCATGAATCGCTTGTGTGAACGGCTTGATCCCAATACCAACATTTGGCAAAGCATTGGTTTTATGACATGCCGCACACTGGATAGGAGTACCGCCAAGTGCAGTTGCCTCCAGTCCCTTTATATCGTAGATATATCCTTTATTTTTAAGTTGTGTGTCATACTTGCTTACCGCATCCGGTTCTTCTTCATCATGCAATCTTAAAATGTTGAATTTATAATCTTTTTCAGGATCTCCATTGTTGACCCATCCTTTTTTAGGTTCTGCCTCTGCATTGGGACTGTTACTTGCATGACAACGTTTACAGTCCATCTCATCACTGACAGGAAGTACGGTTTTAACAGAAGCGAGTATTTTTCCCGTGTTGTCTTTGGCAATGACTTTTACCAGAGGATAGTAATTTTTGCTTCCATCATCATTATAAGGAGTAAGCGGGATACCTTCAGCCTCCCACCATTGATGTGTTGCATTAAATGTCATTTTCTGTGCAGTTTTGCTTGGTGTTTTTACACCGGTAAGACCGGTATCTGTTGCGAGTGTTGCTCCTAAGAGTTTTTTACTGTAGTTCCAAAAATTTGTTTTATCGCTACTTGAGGTGTTCCATTTACCATCTGTACCCTGAATGGCTTCAAAGGTAATGATGACACCTGAAGTAATAAGATCACCGTTTTTATCTTTTATCTGAGCATGCAGGTTATTGTACGGGGGAAGCACAGAAAAAACTGAGAAGTCGTTTCCATCCATACAGTGCATACCTAAATCATTCCAGGCAGTAAGCATGTAATCTGCATTACCTACAGTGGGTGTGGTTCCTCCATCAGTATTATTGTTTTCATCATTGGAATTGTTGTCATTGTTATCGTCACTTGACTCATCGGTTGAATCACTGTTTGATGCCTGATTGATATCATTTGAACTACCAGTATAGTCAGTAGTACTACTGGAACTACCGCCACATGCAATGAATATAGGTATGATAAAGATCAAAGTAAGTATATTTCTGGTTTTCATTTTTCACTCCTTAAATTTATATCAAATTATAATAGGAGTCACATTACTTATCTGTTATTAAAGTGTTAGCGGAATGTTAATTAAAGGAGTGTTTTAGATAGTTTGTCAACTTTGGTTCAGGACTCTTTTTGCAGAAACGAATTTCCCTGCATAATACCCGTGATGTATGGGAGAGATGATAATCCCTTTCTTTTTTGAGGCGGCATGGATAAATTGTCCGTTTCCAATGTAGATGCCTACATGTGTGACAGGAATACCACGTGATTTGTCTGTAAGGAAAAATAGCAGATCACCTTTTTGAAGGTGTTCTTTGTCAACCGGTGTTCCTTTTTGAGACTGTGCCCAGGCAGTTCTTGGTAGATTGATATGGTGTTTTTTGTAAAGGTATTGAACATATCCGGAACAGTCAAAACCTTGAGGGGTAGTACCGCCCCAGACATATTTTCCGCCTTTAAAGTATTTGGCATCTTCTAAGAGTTTTTTTCTGTCTTCTTCTGAAAGATGGTAGATCTTTCCTGCTTTTTTTGCAGCTGCTTTGGCTTTGGCTATACGCTTGGCTCTCTGTCTTGCAGCTTGGGCCATGCGGGCAAGGTTTTCTGCCCGATGCAGTTCATCATAAATGGCTTGGAGGGAATATTCTGTGGCGTTCTGGTTCAAATAGGCATTTTCGGTATGTGCTATCTGCATACGGTGGAATACTTTACCTTTTTTGTCGGTAACGGTAAAGAGATTTCCATATCCAAAGGATAAAACAGTAGTTATGATGATCAGCTGTTTGAACATAATCCCCTCATCCATATTTTTTACTATTATAACATAAAAAAACAGAGGTGATTATAAAATGTATTTAATGGTGTGTCCCACAGAAGTTTGCATCACAGCCGTGTACTTTTCCGGAAAATTTTGAATTATTCACTAAGAATTTTTTTAAACGTTTTTTATGCTGTTTAAAAAGAGAAGACTTTAAACTGCTAAGTCCTTTAGGTTTGTTTTTATGTATTTTTTCAAGTTTGCCTTTTGTTTCAAAATAGAATTCCCAATCATCATCATCGACCTGTTTTGCCATGTAGAAAGGTGTGCCGTGGCAAGGTTTACAGAGTTTTGTAAGTATCCGAAATGCTCTTGTATCGTAATTTTCCGCAGCAGTGGAAAAAGTAACAGAAGTCGAGAAGAGAAGGGTAAAAGCAAGTAAACTTTTCATAAAACATCCTTTATCATAGATCTTTTTACAGGTATTTTAATGGAACACATGTGTAGTTTATGTGTAGCTTCAGCTATAATTCTACTATGAATAATGAAATAATTATTATAGGAGGAGGGGCAAGTGCTTTAATGTTGGCCTCTTTACTGCCTAAAAACAGTGCGACCATCATAGAGTGCAATACAAAACCGGGTGCCAAGATACTTGTCTCCGGCGGAGGCAAGTGTAACATTACCAATGAAGTAATGGGCAGTGAGTATTATGTAGGTGATGGCAGCTTTATTCAAAAGAGCCTTGGGCTTTTTGATGAGAAAGCACTTTTAAAATGGTTACATAACCGTAAACTTCACCCTGTGCTTCGAAAAGAGCATCAGTATTTTTGTCCGCAAAGTGCAAAAGAACTTTTGGATATTTTTTTAAAAGAGAGTAAAAAACAGAAGATGCTTCTGGGTGAAAAAGTTATTGAAGTGGGTAAAAGGGGTGACTTTTTCAGTGTAAAAACAGACAAACGGACTTTAAATGCCAAGTATGTGGTAGTTGCATCGGGTGGACTTAGTTTCCCTAAACTCGGGGCAAGCCCCGTTGGCTATGAAATAGCGGCATCATTTGGACATACCATCAAAAAAACAGCTCCTGCTTTGGTAGGATTCACGGTACAAAAAGAGCAGTTCTTCTTTAAAGAACTCTCAGGTGCCTCTACCGAAGTAGAGATAAAAGTAACAGGAAACAGATGTAGAGGTTCTTTACTTTTTACCCATAAAGGTATCAGCGGACCGGCAGTTCTGGATGCATCTCTTTATTGGGAAAAAGGAAAAATTGAGGTGGATTTTCTGCTGGATTTTCCATGGCAGAGTATTCAAAAGAGTAAAAAACAGCTCTCTTCGCTTCTTCCTATGCCTAAACGTGTTACTAAGGCATTTTTGATACAATTGAATCTGGACGATAAACAAGGGGTTAAAATAACGGCAGAGGAGCTGTCATTATTACAAACATTGAATCATTACAGTTTCGCACCTGCAGGAACGTTTGGTTACTCCAAAGCAGAAGTGACCAAAGGAGGCATCAGTACAGATGATGTGGATGCGAGATCGATGATGAGTAAAAAAACAGAGGGACTCTTTTTTACGGGTGAAGTATTGGATGTTACAGGGCGTTTGGGAGGATACAACTTTCAATGGGCATTTTCAAGTGCTTATGCATGTGCAGACAGTATAAAAAATATTCTGTAAAATAAAATTGACATTTTTTGACAATTTAGTGTTATATTATTGTGTTGAATTAAGGGGTCCCCCTAAAGAAGGAAAAAGATGAAAATAAAGATTTTATTGGGTGTAGTACTGGCAGTACTGCTAAGTGGGTGTGTGGGGACACCGGACAGTGAAGGCTGGAGATACGGTCAGAAAAGTGAATTCCTAAAAATACTTGAAACAGACAAATATGCTTCGATCTGTGATCAGCAGAGACTGTATCAAAAAGTTAAACAGAGCAGAAACTCCAAACTGATGACGAAAATGCTTGTAGCCTATGCAAATAACCTTGCCAACGGGTGTATAGATCTTAAAAGTTTCAAGGCTTCTCAGCGTGCAAAAAAAGCAAAAGAGATAGACACGTATTATGAGACCTATATGCAAAAGGTGAAAAAATCAGATATTACAATGAAACTTAAAGCCGGTCAGTCCATAGAAGCGATACTGAAACCGTATGTACCGAAAACACCGCAATTTTCCAAACTCATTCACAGTTATAAGGTTTTAAAGAAAGATGGGAATGTCTCTGCTGAGACATTACATAAAGTACGTCTCAATATTGAAAGAACAAAACTTATGAAACCGGAAATGGGGACAAATTATGCACTCATTAATGTCCCTGAGTTTAAAGTACGCCTCATAGAGAACGGTAAAACAGCACTGAATTTTCCTGTCATTGTCGGTAAACCAAATATGCAGACACCTATTTTTTCGGAACGATTGAAATATGTTGAAATAAACCCTCAGTGGAATGTACCGGATTCAATTATGAGAAGATCCTATATCTCTAAAATAAGAAGAAATCCGGGGTGGGTGGCAGCAAAAGGGATGGAATTACATAAAGAATCGTATGACCTGCGTTCCCCAAAAGTAAATCCTGCTTCTGTGGATTGGTCTAAGTATCCCAAAGACGGTAAAGGGTACATCCCATACAAACTTGTACAGGTACCTTCCAAGAAAAACGGGCTTGGACGTGTAAAATTTATTTTCCCGAACAGACATGCTGTATATATGCATGATACCCAGTCAAAGTCTCTCTTTAAAAGAAGAAGCAGATGTTTTAGCCATGGATGTATAAGACTTGGTGAACCTGTTGCCCTGTTAAATCATGTAACAACATACTATAGTGATAAAGATCTTCCTACAGTAAAAAGCTGGTATGATTCTCTTAAAACAAGACATCTTATCCTTAATAAAAAGTTGCAAGTACATACAGCTTACTACACAGCCTATGTAGATGAATCAGGTAGTCTGAAACTTTTCCCTGATGTTTATGGATTTGACAAATCACAAAGACTCAGGATTCAATAGCTAAAGTGCCATTATGTTAAAATGCTTCAACTTTAACATAAATGGTACAGCATGGCATCTAAAGAGATAATCTATAAAGAACATTCCTTCCAACTTTCCTACGAATTGGTTAATCCTGCACAAGAAAAAGTATTCCTTATACTGCATGGCTGGGGAAGTAATAAAGAGATTATGAAACAGGCGTTTGGTAAGCTTTTTCCGGAGTATAAACATATTTATCTTGATATGCCGGGGTTTGGTAAAAGTACTAACGAAATGATCCTGACCACAGAGGATTATGCAAAGATCGTGCAGCTTTTTTTAGATGTACTTGATGTAACACCTGTGATTGCCATGGGGCATTCTTTTGGCGGTAAAGTCTCAACACTCCTTGATACACCGTGTCTGGTACTCCTCTCAAGTGCGGGTGTCGTAACAGAAAAACCGTGGTCAGTCAAACTCAAGATCGCAACGGTGAAATTTTTAAAACCGCTTGGTATGACTTTTATACGTGATATATTCAAGAGTAAAGATGTGGAAAATATGAGCCATGAGATGTATGAGACATTTAAAAACGTGGTTGATGAGGATTTTGAAGCCTCTTTTGCCAAAAGTAAAAGCAAGGCTCTATGTTTTTGGGGGAAAGAAGACACAGCTACACCGCTTTACACAGGAGAGAAGATAGCAGGACTCATAGATGACTCTGTCTTCTACCCGTTGGATGGAGACCATTTCTTTTTTTTGAAACATGCAAATTTTATTGCAAAAACTACTACAGAACACTGTAAGGATCAAAACTAATGTTACAAATACTTAATTCACTTTTTTATGGACTTTTCATTTTGGCTATGGGCTATTATGCCATTACAAATTTGCAGTGGTACAGTTACAAACTTGAACGTGTCATTCTCCACCATACCAAAACCTGGTGGCATTTTGCCTATTTTTTAGTACCGTTTGCTTTGTATGAATTGGTAAATTATGCTACTGACAACCGTTATGGATTTGTCGTAGTGATCGCATATCTGGTAGTGCTGTTTCAGTGGTACAGAGGACTTGACAAGCCGTTAGTTTGGACAGGAAGGGTCAAACGTTTCTTTGCTGCCATGCTTCTTTTTGCTATTTTCATTGCTGTTGCCTTCAAACATTTTGCAGTCATCATTCCTATTTTCCTGGCATATTTCATTTCACTTTTTATTGAAAAGATGCTCTTTAACGGTTTCAAGGTCAAAGCACAAAAGAAAATAGAAGCTATGGATAACCTTACTGTAGTAGGTATCACGGCAAGTTACGGTAAAACGAGTATCAAGAACTACATAGAGCATCTGCTTAAAGCCAAGTACAAAACCTATGCCACACCACGCTCAGTCAATACTCTGGGTGGAGTGATGAAAGATGTCAATGATGATCTTCCCTCAGATACTGAAGTCTATGTCGTAGAAATGGGAGCAAGAGGAGAGGGTGACATCGCTGAGATCACTACGTTTGTGAACCCTCATTATATCGTTGTTGGCAAGATAGGTCCTGCACATATTGAATACTTTAAGACTATGGAAAACATCCGTAACACCAAAATGGAGATACTACAGACAGACAGACTAAAACAGGCATGGATCCATGAGAGTGCTATGGTGAAACCTGAGAGCAATGTCCATACGTTCGGTACTAAAGAGAATCTGGATGTCCGCTCAGGGATACCCGCACCGGAGTTTGTCATAGAAGATGTAGAGGCTACATTGGATGAGACAAGTTTTACGTTAAACGGAGTACGTTACTCTGCAAGTATTCTGGGTGCGTTTAATGCTATGAATCTTGCAGCTGCTGTACTTGTAGCCAAAGAACTCGGGTTGTCGGATGAGCAGATACAAAAACAGCTCTCTACACTTGAACCTGTAGCGCATAGACTGCAACGTATAGATGCAGGCGGGAAAGTGATACTCGATGACTCTTTTAACGGAAATATAGACGGTATGATGGCTTCTTTCGATCTGGCTTCTAGCTATGAAGGCAGAAAAGTGGTCATTACTCCGGGGCTTGTTGAGGTAGATGATGCCTTGAATGTTCAGGTGGCTGAACGTGCCAATGAGGTGTTTGATGTTGTGGTTGTTACGGGTGATCTGAATTATGCGATCTTTAAAGAGTATGTGGATGCAGATAAACTTGTGAAGTTGGCAAGTAAAACTGAGATGGAGAAGATGTTGGTGGAGCAGACAATGCCTGGCGATCTGATTTTATTTGCAAATGATGCACCTAGTTTTGTATAATAGACTTTTATTTTTTATTAAACTTATTTTTGTTTCTCCTTTGTTCCTTTTCTTTTTTTTCATGCGGAAAAAAAGAGAAACGAACCCAAAAGAAAAAACCACAACCACTGTCGCGACTGCAAATTACCTTGATATGGTTTATTCTCTTAAAGTATAATTTTTAATTTTCTTTCCCCATCTTCTTAAAAAAGAGTTCATGACTTGGGCTTTTGATGGTAATGCCTTTCACCCCGTTTTTTTTATCTTCAGTAACACTGAATCCTTCTTTTAAGGTTTCATGCAGTCGTTTGCTTACCCAGTTGTGTATGTTACCTCTGCACGCCATTCTGGTTGCCATGATCATAGGTACGGTGATATTGGTGTCGGAGTTTTTTTGTAGGGCTCCGCCTATACGGTTGCAACTGTCAAATCCGCTGAGTTTCATCTTCTCTGTGTCAAAGTCCAGGATGGCTCTAGCTTTGCGTACTTCCATACCGTCCATGACACGTAAGTGCCAGTTACCGCTCAATTTGTCCAGATCAATGCTCTTTGTCTCTGCCAAGATATAAGAGGTCAATAAAGTTGTGAATGCAGTGATGATAACAGTGTGTTTAAAAAACATTAAAAAGCTTCCTTGTAAATCTATTTTTGGTATTATATTGAGAATCAATCAATGGAGTATAAATGAGATCCATTTTACTGTTTTTTTTACTGTTTACTACACTCTTTAGCAATGAGATCAAACTTACACAGAAGCAAGCCGACTTTATTGCCCAAAAGGTATGGCAAAATGAGGGTGCGGGGAAAGACAAATATTTGATCTGGTGGAACAAAGGGGAGGATTTTGCCTCTCTTGGCATAGGTCACTTCATCTGGTTCCCTAAAGACCATACAGAGCGTTTTAGAGAAGTGTTTCCTATGGTAGTAGCATTCATGCAGAAAAAAGGTGTAGAGATGCCAAGGTGGCTCACTCCTGAGAGAGACTTTCCGTGGCAGACCAAAGCAGCATTTCTCTCTGCTAAAAAAGCCAAAACAAAGCAGTACATGGAACTCTTTGATTTTCTCAAAAAAACCTTTGGCTATCAGGCAGAGTTCATGGCAGAGCGTCTGAGTCAGGCACTTCCACAAATGCTTGAAAGCATCGAGGATGAGAAGAAAAAAGAGACCATTAAAAGACGCTTTCATGAAGTGATGCATAACAGCAACGGTACGGTGAATGAAAGAGGACTTTATGTCCTGTTGGATTACACCAATTTCAAAGGGGAAGGGACACTCAAAAGTGAACGCTACAATGGTCAAGGCTGGGGACTTTTGCAAGTACTTTGGAACATGGATGACTTTGAGCTCAACAAACAAAAAGCGTTTGCCGAGTCTGCAAGTCGTATGCTCTCAAGACGCATCAAGAACTCACCACCTGCTAGAGGAGAAGAACGTTGGCGTAAAGGGTGGAATGTTCGCTTAGATACATATTGGAAATGAAGATGAAGCAAAGAGAAATAAGTTTTTACCTAGACCGCATCAGCAAATACGCAGGCTATATCGCTGCTGTATTAGTTGTTATTCTTTCACTGTTGGTAGCCTATGATGCAGGAATGCGTTACTTGTTTTCAGCTGGTTCCATTGCTCTGCAGGAAATAGAGTGGCATCTTTTTGATGTGATCTTCTTGCTTGGGCTTAGCTATGCACTTAAACATGACAAACATGTAAGGGTGGACATCTTCTTTGAGCGTTATTCGCCAGATGCACGTGCCATTGTACAGATACTTTCTATGTTACTGCTGGTCATTCCTTTTTCTCTTCTGTTCTTAAATGATGCGTTAGATATGACTTATCAGAGTTATCTGCAGCATGAAGTATCTTCAGATCCGGGAGGATTGACGCATCGTTGGCTCATCAAGGCTATGTTGGTAGTGGCTTTTGTGTTGTTGTTGCTTCAGGCAGTAAGTGAAGTACTTAAAGCCTATCATAGACTAGAAAATAGAACCAATCTTATTAAAATACTCGTAGGGGTAGCCTTTATGGCTACCCTGATCTATACTGCCTGGTACTATCGTATGGCATTTTGGTTTGACCCTGTCTTTCTCATGTTCGGGTTGGCTTTGGTGTTGCTCTTGGCAGGGTTTCAGGTGGCCTTTGTTTTTGCAGGAGTGGCACTCTTTTTTGCACTCATAGCAGATGAAGTAGGGTTAGGTGTGTTGGAGATGCTTCCTTACCGAACCTACGGCATCATGGGTAACGTTACCCTGATGGCAGTACCGCTTTTCATCTTCATGGGGCTGATACTTGAGAAGTCCAAAATGGCAGAAAACCTGCTTAGTTCTATGGGAAAACTCTTTGGTTCTGTAAGGGGTGGGTTGGCTATCTCTGTAGTACTTGTGGGGGCTATCTTGGCTGCTAGTACAGGGATAGTCGGTGCTTCGGTGGTGATGATGAGCCTTATTGCACTGCCGCTCATGCTTAAACACAACTATTCACCTGCTTTGGCTTCAGGAAGCATTGCGGCAAGTGGAACACTGGGACAGCTCATTCCTCCTTCTATTGTGCTTATTGTACTGGGTGACCAGATGCATCTCTCTGTGGGTGATCTTTTTAAGGCAGCTGTGATTCCTGGATTGCTGCTGATCATACTCTATATTATTTACATCTTGCTCATTTCATTTCTCAACAAAGAGGTAGCACCAGCTATAGTTTCCGACGAAGCATATGGAAAAGTGGCCAGAGAAGCCTTTAAAGCCATCATCCCACCACTTTTACTCATAGGGGCAGTACTAGGCTCCATCTTTGCAGGGATCGCCTCTCCTACGGAATCTGCAGCCATTGGTGTACTGGGTGCAATGGGTTTGGCACTGTTCAATAAAGCCTTCAACTTCGAGCTTGTACGCTATGCAGCCATAGAGACCGTCAAACTCACTGCGATGATCTTCATGATCCTCATAGGAGCTACGGCTTTTTCACTCGTGTTCAATGAACTGGGTGGAGGTGATATGGCACTGCAGTTCTTTGCCCAAGATATGGGAGACAAATGGACATTCATACTTATTGCAATGCTTGTCATCTTCCTGCTGGGCTTCTTTATCGACTTTATTGAGATTGCCTTTGTGGTTGTACCTATCTTAGTACCCATAGTAGCAAGTTTCCATATAGATCCTATCTGGTTCGCCATTCTCATAGCCATGAATCTGCAAGCCTCTTTCCTTACACCACCGTTTGGATTTGCTTTGTTCTACCTCAAAGGTGCAGCGGGAGATAAAGTGAGTACAGGAGATATCTATAGAGGGGTGATACCTTTTATCGGGTTGCAGTTGTTGGCACTTTTGATCATCGTCTTGTTCCCTGATTTGATCTATCTGCTTGGGAAGTAGGTAAAATTCATTGACAAGTATCAAAAGAGATTTATACTGTTTATTGTAAACTAGAGCAAGTACAAGGGAGAGGGAAAATATGACAGCCAGAGAATCCATAGAGTTTTTGCAACAAAAAATGAATGAAGCCATTATTGGGCAGGAACGGATCGTTGAACGGTTGATCATAGGATTATTGGCTGACGGCAACATGTTGGTAGAAGGGTTACCGGGGCTTGCCAAGACAAGAGTAGTACGTTCTATGGCAGATGTGATAGATGCGAAATTCTCACGTATTCAGTTTACTCCGGATCTTCGTCCCTCAGATGTTATGGGGGAAGAGAGAGCATATGATGAGAATGGGAGAACAGTTTTTACGTTCCATGAAGGAGCTATCTTCGGTAACATCATCTTGGCAGATGAGATCAACCGTGCACCTGCCAAAGTACAGTCTTCTATGCTTGAAGCGATGGAAGAGAAACAGGTGACCGTTGCAGGAGTAACACATAAACTTCCCAAACTCTTTACCGTGATGGCAACGCAGAACCCTATAGAACAAGAGGGGACATATCCGCTCTCCGAAGCACAAAAAGACCGTTTTCTTATGCATATAAAGATCGATTATGTCGATATGGAATCCGAGTTTAAAATGATCAGAATGATACAGAATGAAAAACGTCATGAAAAAGTACTCCGCCAGAAGATATCACAGGAACTTATTTTTCTGGCACGTGATGAAGTTGCTCAAGTCAAAATTAGTGATGCACTCGGGCATTATATTGTTGAACTTGTTTTTTCTACGAGATATCCTTTACGTTACAGCAGACAACTTGAAGTGATGATAGACTTAGGTGTAAGTCCTCGTGGTTCTTTGGCACTGAGCCAATGTGCACAGGCTTATGCCTGGATGCAAGGGAAAAATGAGATAAATGCTGAAGATGTGCAAGCTGTTATCCATGATGTGTTCCGTCATCGGTTGGTTATCAGTGAGCATGCCCGTTTAAATGAAAGAAGTAATGATGAGATCATTGATATTATTTTAGAGCATGTTCCTCTGCCGAAAAACAGTAAAGAGGAAGAACCGGTACTTACCTGAAAAGTCGGCTGAAAAACGATCCTTTCCCTGCCAGTTTATCTATAATGTTAAAATAATACGCTTCATCTTTTAGTCCGAGTTCCGGGTATTTGAGCTTTTCATTAGGCATGACCACAATGGTAAAAGGTACAGACTCTATCTTAAAGGCTGAAGCCAGTTTAGGGTTACGGCTTACGTCACACTTGACTACAGGGATACCCTTCTCTTTACCATATTTCTCAAGTCTTTCATCTATAAGCTGTGTCAACATTTGACACGGTCCGCAGGTAGGAGAGTAGAAGTCTATAAAGACCGGTTTTTCATTGTTCTTGATGATCTTTTCATAATTTTTATCTGTAAGTTCCATGATGTTAGTGTAGCAATATTATGTTAAAATGGTGCTATGAAAGATCAAATTAAAATAGAATTTAAACAAAGCACCATAGATGACCTCATAGGATTTTCAGAGATACTCAAAAAAGATGTCAATGTGATGATAGAAGAGGCATTGGAGCAGTATTTTGAAAATGAGCAGAAGAAGCTGATAGAAAAAGGCATAGAAGAGGATGCGTCTATGACAAACCTGGATTATGATGAGTTTTGGGATGGGTTGGATCTGGGTTAGATGCAAACGCAACTTTCTGAAATATTAGACAAGGATATCTTATCTGTAGACTTCTTTACAAAAGGGCAGATAGGAGATATCTATAAGGTACGAACAGCAGATAAAAGCTATATACTAAAAACTTCCCAACCCTCCAACAAGCTTCAGATAGAAGCAGATATGCTTATAGATATTAATAAATATAAAATACCTGTTCCTAAGGTTTTGGCCTCTTCAGAGACTTTTTTACTTATGGAATATATAGAAGAGCAGAGCATAGGAAAAGAGGCAGAAGAGTTGGCAGCAGCCAGAGTTTTAAGTGATCTTCATACTGTAACAAATGAGAGCCGTATGTATGGTTATTATTATAATACGACTATTGCCTCTTTTGAGCAAAAGAATGAGCAGACACAATATAACTGGGGACTTTTTCTGGGGCAGATGCGTATCATGCCTATGGCAAAGATATGTTATGACAAAGGACAGATAAGTCTAGAGACAGTGGACAGATTAGATAGCCTATGTCGCGACCTTTATAAACGTATAGATATGAGTAAGATCACACCTTCACTTTTACACGGAGACCTGTGGAGCGGTAATATACTATTTAATATGAACGATGCGATACCCATTGATCCTGCTATTTACTACGGTGATAAAGAGATGGAGTTGGCATTCATTATGATGTTCAATACTTTCGGGGAGACCTTCTTTGATGCATACAATGAAGTACATCCCTTGAGTGAGGATTTCTATGAGACTAAGGTACCGCTTTATCAGATATATCCTGTACTGGTGCATGTAGCACTTTACGGCAGTGCATATATCGGACAATTGGAACAGATACTGAAAAGGTTGAATGTATGAGTCGCAAATGGAATGTAAAAAGTATATTCAAAGAGATAGTTATAGGTGCAACATTTTTGTTTATATTAACTAATATAATAAGTTATATCCGTAAACCTGAACTAACTAGTGAAGTACTGCCTAAAATAGAAATAGTACTTTTAGACGGTAGTAGTTACAGTATAAAAGAGGGCAGACCCCTTGTGATACACTTTTGGGCGACATGGTGTCCTACCTGTAAACTGGAAGCTCCCAATATACAATCGGTATCGGAACACTATGAAGTATTGACAATAGCTGTCAATTCAGGAGATAATGCAAAGATAGAAGCCTACATGAAAGAGAGAGGATTGACATTTAAAGTTTTGAATGACATCAATGGCAAATGGGCAGAGCAGTTTAAAGTAAAAGCCTTTCCCACAACATTCATCTATGATAGCAAAGGTAAGTTGAAATTTACTGAAGTCGGATACACGACAACAGCAGGTTTACTGGCACGACTGAAGATGATAGATTAAACAATTTTACCAATGTCTAAATGGACAGTGACGATATTCTCTTTGACCTCAAGTCTCTTTTCTATATCAAGTTGTGTACAGAGTTTCTCAACAATATGCAAGCCGATACCCAGGCCCCGTTCATTCTCTTTGTAGAAGCGTTCAAAAGCCTTGGAAGGGTTTTTGATACCGTCATAAGAGCTGTTTGAAATAGAGAGTGTAGTGCCTTCCATTGAAATCTTGATGAAACCGTTTGAGGTATTGTATTTGCAGGCATTGCTCAGCAGGTTGTAAATGATCCTTGCAAAAGCATTGGGGTCACTTTTGATGACTCTGGTTTGAATATCAACTTTCCAACTGAGATAGTCATACATAGGAGCAAAGAAACTGACCTGTTCCTGTACGATCTTTTTAAGATCGAACTTTTCCCGTTCAAAGGTTGTTTCTTTGAGGTAGGCATCAAGATTATTCTGCAGCATGGAAATGGTCTTGGCACTTTTACTGATATTTTCTACCTCTTCATTGTCCGCATCCATCATTTTGAGATTGATGAGTATGGAAGTAAGCGGTGTATTGAGATCATGAATGATGTCTTTGATAAATATCTCCAAAAGTTGCAGACTTTTTCTCAATGGACTGAGCACATAAAAAGAGAAGAGCAGTGAGATAAAAACAGAAATAAAAGAGAGTAGGAGAAACTGTCTTAAAAGAGATATTTTTGTCTTATGAAGCAGTTTGTAGTATTTTTTAATCGGATAGAATACTTTTACTGCATCTTTTCTGCTTTCAGGCAGAGGGATTAAAATATATATGTGCTTCTGGTCATGATAGAGTTCATAAAAGGTTTTTGTGCTTTTCTTTAAAGAGACAACATCAATATCGAACCGATCATCATCAAAAAAAAGACTATAGTTCTTCATCTCCAGAACAAGTTCTCTGTCAATATGTCCTTTTTCAACTTTATAATAAAAATAGAAAATAGAGATAAGGAAAATTTCGATCACGAGAAAGAAGAGGATAAAACTTTTGAGCAGAGACTCTCTTTCAGATAATTTGATAGCCGACTCCTCGAATACTTTTGATCTGAAGATCGAACTTTTTTTTGAGTTTGGAGATGTGGACTCTGAGTGTAAGGTCGGAAGGCTTGTCTAAAAGGGACATAAGATCATCTTTGTTGATCGGATCGGGATAATTTTTTATGAGTGAAAGCAGAATACTCTTTTGTACTTTTCCTAAAGAGATAGGGTCTCCTTTATAGGATATCTCCTCTTTTGTCATATCGATCTCAAACTCTTTGAACTGAAGTGCTTTCTGTAGAGTAGATGTTTTTGCCCTAATGCGTATGAGAAGCTCTTCGGGGTCAAAAGGTTTTTTCACATAGTCATCTGCCCCGGCAATAAAGCTTTGTGTTACAGAAGTTACATCCCTAAGGGCACTGATGATAATGGCAGGGGTATGATCATCCGCATCTCTGAGAGCTTTAAGCAGGTCTATCCCGTTGAGCAGGGGGACATTGATGTCTAAAAGATAGAGATCATATCGGTTATCATAGCTCAGATCAATAGCTTCTTCACCGTTTTTAGCCCAATCAAGTTCATAGCCCTGTTTTGTCAGATACTTAATGAGTGTTTTAGAAAGACTGGGGTCATCTTCAAGAAGAAGAAGCTTACTCAAAATTTTACTCCGAGGTTAAATGACAGCAAATGATCATAAGAAGATCTGTTCAGGGTACGTGCGTAATTACAAGAAATGTAAAAATCATGAGGCAAAGTATAATAATTGAACCATGAAACGGCTTTATAGGATTTTGTATCAGTATAAGGAGACTGTGCATAATTATAGGAGAGGGCACTGTACCATTTATCTGTAACAGCATATCCTGTTCCCAGAGAGAATGCGTGAAAATTCTCATAATTGGTCGTGTCACTGTCACCACTTGATGTATAACTGTAGTAGAGGAAAATATTTTGTTTTTTGTTGATGAAATAATCAAAATTTGTAGAAATAAAATAATCATTGTCTCTATCGATAGAATCATCATCCATAAAAGCAAATTTAGTTCCTAAAGAGATCTTGGTATTTAACTTGTTTGTTTGAAAAAGGTATCCTACTGTTAAATAAAGGTCATCTTCTGTATCGACTACCGTATTGATATTTGTTGCATTATAATTGGAACTTGAAAGAGAAAAGTCCCATTTTTTATGGTTATAATTCAAAAAGAGATTAAGGGTATTTGTTTTGTTTGAAAAAGAGTTAAAGCTGATATCTTCACCTATTTGAAATGTAAACTTTTTTGTACCGGTTTGATCATAAGGGCATCCATTCTCATCAACGGTCACATCAAAAGGTGTATTGATACACAGATCATGTGCATCATCTACTCCGTCAATATCCTGATCATTCACTGCAAAAAGCGATGTTGTAAGTATTAATAAAAAGTAGGGTAGAGGTAAAAATTTCATATATATCTCCATTTAGGTTTTATGAAAGGGTGTATTTATCTGCTGGGGGATAGAATTTGGAATAGATGTCGGCATTGAAGCTGGAACAGATGTTGGTGTCGGGATTGAAGTTGGCATTGAAGTCGGAACAGATGTCGGTGTTGGAACTGATGTCGGCATTGAAGTCGGTATTGATGTTGGAGCCGGAACAGATGTCGGCATGGATGTTGGGCTTTGAGTAGGGACATTCGACGGGGAAGAAGCCGGTATTGACTGTTGTGTAGTTCCGTTATGTTGAGTGATATGTTCTGAAGATGTATGTGTCTGCTGAACTGTATGTCCACCTAGAGTATGTTGAAGGTCAAGCATGATCTTTCTTCGGATCCCAATATTCATACTTCTTAATCTGATCTTTAGTCTGTTGATCGCAAGTCGCCTGTTCGTAGGATTGTTTTTGATCTCTTTGACAAGTTCTTCTATGGTTTGTTCATCTTCATTTTGTTTGCTCTTCTTCTCTTTTGCATAGAGAGTGTTTGTTAACAAAGAAAAAAATAAAAGCAGCATAAAAAGATATTTCATAATCTATCCTTATTTATATGATAATATAGTACTAATATTAATTAAAAGTTTGCTTTAAGTTTTAGCTAACTTAAAAAAAATAAAAACTGTATTTTAAATAGTAGTTAATAAGTATTACTTGGTTGTTAATTTTGTCCTTTTACCCAGAGAAAGGACTCAAATGAATTTAGCTACAATAGTTCATAAATAATTCATTTTGATTTATTATGATAATGGTATCTTCTTGATATAAAGGATTGAAAATGAAATTAAATATTGCATTTGTGCTTGGAGCAGTGATCGGACTGAATATTTTTGCAGGTGCTGCAGATACAGCCGAAACACTTTTTGATGCAAAGTGTGCTGTCTGTCACAGCAAAACAAAACCTGCAGATATGAATAAAATAGTAGCTCCTGCGATCATGGGAGTGATGAGACATGTGAAAATGACTTACCCCAAAAAAGAGGATGCTGTGAAATTTATGGTTGACTATGTGCTTGAGCCAAGTAAAGAAAAAGCGATCTGTATGCCACAAAAGATAGAACGTTTCGGTCTTATGCCGTCACAAAAGGATAATGTGATAAAAGAAGAGTTAGAAAAGATCACAGGTTGGATGTATGATACTTTCCCGCCTGCAGGTTTTAGAGGTATGGGGCAGGGAAAAGGAATGATGCAAGGAAAAGGTAGATAAAGATGACTCCAACCCTTTTACTGCTTGAAGATGATCTGCAGCTAAGTGATACGGTAAAACAGTTTCTTGAACTAAAAGGGTATGCAGTCTATTGTGCCTATGATGGCTTGCAGGCACAGGAAATAGTCTATGAAAAGCATATTGACCTTATGCTTCTGGATGTAAAAGTTCCGCATATCAACGGTTTTGATTTTTTAAAGAGTCTGCGTAGTGAAGGCAAAGAGATACCGGCTATATTCATTACCTCTCTTCATAGTACAGAAAATGTAGAACAGGGGTTTGCATCGGGATGTGACGACTATATCCGAAAACCTTTTGCTTTAAAAGAGTTGCTTGTCAGGGTAGAGTCTTTACTGAAACGTACTTTTGGTACGCATGATGAAAAAATTATATTGGATAAAGGACTGGAGTTTGATATTAGAGAGCTTTTGTTAACGCAGGATGGTCAAAAAGTTTCTTTAAAAACCAAAGAGTTAAAACTGCTTGCACTTTTTTTACAGCATAGTAAAGAGCTCTTAACGTATGAAAAAATATTTGAAGCTTTATGGGAATATGATGAAGAACCGAGTTCCGGTTCACTTCGAACCTATATCAAAACACTCCGTGCAGCCATAGGCAAAGAGAGAATAGAGACGATCAAGAATATGGGATACCGTTTTGTTAAGTAGTGAGAAAAGAAGTCTGATCCGGTTTTTACTGATCTATCTGGCTTCTACCTTTCTGCTTTTTTCTTTTGCCTCCTGGATATTTTACAGTTCTGCAAAACACCATTTGCTTGATCAGCAAAGAGAAACACTAAAATATGAAGCAGAGCATATCAAATCACAATTAAGGGCACTGCACAGATCAAATGCTGAAGTATTGTACTACCCTAAAAGTAAAAATATACGATCTGCGATCTATGATCTTGACAAAGCCTATATATTCGGTACATTTAAGACAAAGCAGATACTTGATGAGCATACAGGTGGGAATATACTTTATTATATTGCAAAAATAGAACCTTACTATTTGGGTGCAGCATACCTTCTTACGGCTAAAGAAATAGATTTTAAACCTATTGAGAATTTACAAAAGAATATACTTTTTTTTATGTTCGCAGCTGGGATCTTTTTCTCCATATTGGGATATTTCCTCGGAAGACTGTTCGTTGCACCGATGCGTGACTCCATAGAACAGATGAATCATTTCATACAGGATACGACACATGAGCTCAACACGCCTATCAGTACGATATTGACCAATATTGAGATGATAGAGACTTTTGGAAAACATGAAGAGAACAGCAGTGAACTCAAACGTATAGAAATAGCATCCAAAACACTCAGCCGTATTTATGATGATCTGACCTACCTGAACTTGAATCATCACTATCACCGTAGGGTTATTACCCTTAATATAAGTGATCTTCTCAAAGAACGTATTGTCTATTTTTCAGCAATGGCTGAAGCAAAAGGCTTGAAGGTTACGATAGATATTACACAGGATGTTATTTTGCAGATGGATAAGAATGATGCTGTGCGCTTGATAGATAATATCATCTCCAATGCAATCAAATACAATAAACCCAAAGGTATTCTGTATATCATACTTACCAATGATGCTTTTATTGTAAAAGATGAAGGTATCGGTATCAGAGCAAAGGATCTTAGTACAATTCTGCAACGTTTTAAACGGGCAAATAAAAGTGAAGGCGGATTTGGAATAGGACTTGATATCGTTGATCAGGTAGTACGGAATTACGGATTTGATCTACAGATAAAATCTCAGGAAGGTAAAGGTACGGAGGTAATGGTCAAATGGGAAAAATAGTTTTTATTTTAAGTTTTATGAGTCTCTGTTTATTTGCAGAAGAATTGAGTACACAGGAGCAGTCTGTAGAGCAGAATTGTTTGAACTGCCATCAACAGCAACAGATACCAAGCAGCTTAATACACAGACGTTATTTAATGAAGTACAGTACTGCTAAACGTATGGAGAAGGCGATATTTGCCTATCTTAAGCATCCTGATAAAGCACGCTCTATTATGCCTTCTGCATTTTTCTCAAAATTTCCTATGAAAGAGGCTACAACAGTGGATGACAGTACCCTGCGTAAATATATTCAAAACTATCTAGAGACTTTTGATATAAAGAAAAAACTGGTTTTAGAGAAATAGTTCACTTTAAATTCATATCTCTTTGATATTCTTCTCTTATTATATAATAGGAGTATTTTGATGAGAAACATATTTTATCTGTTTATCATGACTATACCGCTGTTGAGCAGTACATTGGGTGAGCTTACCCAATATGCGATGAAACACAGTACAGTAGTGAAACAGAGCCGTGCACAAATAGAGTTGTCCGAGCTGGTACGTAAAGAGAGCAGGATCCAACAGTATGGAGAGTTGAATGTTATAGGAGATTATACACATTACAACACAGATCGAACATTAGCGCCTCTTTCTCCTAACTCTATAGGAAGTGGGCAGCCAATTACAACAACAAAAGATCTTTTTTCAGCAGGCTTGAACTACTCAGTACCGCTTTTTACAGGTTTTGCACAGACAAGAGAGATAGAGATAACAGCCATTGCTTCACAAATGTCACAGGCGAAGATGAAACTGACCAAAGAGCAGTTGGTCTATAATATCCGTTCTCTATACCTCTCTGTGTTGGCTCAAAAAGAGATACTTAAAGCACAAAAAAGTTATACATCGGCACTTGGAAAGTTAGCCGGACAGATAAAGTATGAAGTACAACTTGGGAAGAAAGCACAGATCGATCTGCTCAAAGCAGACTCTGATCTTCAGGTTTCAAAAACACAGCAGGAGATGATACATAGCAATATAGAGATGACCAAAGCAACGCTTTCTGCACTGGTAGGTAAGCATGTAGGTAGACTTAGTCCGATACGTATTAAAGTGAACAAATCACGATATTCTGTCTCCAGACTCTATAAAAAAGCTTCAAGTCTTGCAAAAGTTAAGATGGAAGAGATGGCACTTAAAAAGGCAGATAAGATGATAGCCAAGAGCCAAGCGTCCAAACTTCCGCAAGTAAGTCTTAACTCTTATGTGGGTAAAAATTACGGAGAAGATATTAAAAGCAACAATTGGGACAATGAAACACTTTGGCAAGTAGGTGTGAATGTGAAGTATAATCTTGTGGATTTTGGTAAAAGGGACATTGGTGTGCAAAAAGCAAAGATCGCCAAGATGGATGCACGTTTCAAAAAAGAGCAGACATTGTTGGATCTAAAAAAGCTTTTAACACAGGCAGTTGAGAAGATCAAGTTGAGTCATGCTGAGTATCTTGGCAATGTTGCACAACTGCGTTTAAGTCAAAAGAGCCGGAAGATCGAACGTGTACGCTATGAGAATGATGCGGCAACACTGAATGACTTGCTTCTGGCAATCGGAAAGAGTCAGCTGGCACGTGCAAAAGTGATAGAGAGCAAATACAACTATCAAAAAAGTAAATATTATCTGGATTATATTATGGAGAGGGGAATAAATTAATGAATAAGAAAAAAATGATCATTACAGCCATTGTAGTGTTAGCAGTTATTGTATTGGGGATCAAAGGGAAAGGGCTTTTAGCAAAAAGAAAAACACAAATAGCCAATGAGTTACTCCCCTCAGTAGAAGCAGTGAGTGTTCCTGTAGTTAAAGCAATACCAGGGGAGTTAAAGAATACAGTATCTTTTTTGGCACAGATCCAATCAGATAAAAGCATTAAACTCTCTACGAAGTTGGCAGGGTATGTGCAGAAGGTGTATGTGGAAGAGTCTCAAAAGGTTAAAAAAGGTGATCTGCTTGTGCGCATTGATGCATTGGAGTTACGTTCTAATATTGAGGCAGTGGAGGCAACACTTGAGTCACAAAAAAATGATCTTGCTTTGGCAAAAAGTATACATGCAAGAAATGTGAAGCTCTATAGAGTAGGCGGTCTCGCAAAAGAGAAACTTGATATGTCGGCACTTACATTGAAAATGAAAAAGTCAGCATTGGTCAATACCACACAGAAAATTACACAGCTTCAACATCAACTCACTTACCTGAGCATTAGAGCACCGTTTGACGGAGAGATCGATGCACTGATATTACATGAAGGTGATCTTGCAGCTTCAGGCAAACCGATACTCAGCATGAGTAACGGTGCCAAGAAACTCATTTTCTCTTATGCCCCAACAAAAAATGTACAGATAGAAAAAGGGCAGGAGGTGCGTTTAGACAGTGAGAGTATCGGTAGTGTGAAGTCCATCTATACTACTTCAAACAATGGATTGGTAAGTGCAGAGGTGTTACTTAGTAAAACCATTGACCTACCGGTGGGAAGCAGTCTGAATGTTGATGTGTTGACAAAAAAAGCAAAAGGATGCATCATTCCTGACAATACCATCTTGCATAAAAAAGAGGGGACATTTGTAATGGTCTATCAAGAAGATAGATTTGTACCGTTAAAAGTCAATGTAGAGGTGCAGGAGGGCAGCAGAGTGTTGATCTCAACTTGCCCGACTGAGCCTATTGCACAGGCGAGTGAAATTAAACTTATCCAGCTTCCTGCTTACAGTAAAGTGAATCTTACAGGAGCGGTAAAATGAAGTCAGAGTCTCCTACCTGGGTAGAGAAGATCCTTAAAAAACCCCATATCATCATCTCATTTCTTGCACTTTTTATTTTAGCCGGGATCATGGGATACGGAAAGATACACCGTAATCTCTTCCCTAACTCCAACTACCCTGAAGTTGCATTGGTCATTGTAGAACCCGGTGCATCAGCTAAAACCATGGCAAGCAACATCGCTGTACCTGTGGAAGAGGAACTTTATGCTTTGGATGAGATACGACGTGCCTATTCCAATACGATCGATGAGGTGACTGTCATACGTGCAGAGTTTGAGTACTCTAAAGACATTGATACAGCAGTGAACGATGTAACCAATGCACTCTCTAAAATACGTGCAAAGTTACCTAAAGACATTAAAGAGCCGCAGATCATTAAGATCACAGAGGCGACTGCACCGGTACTGGTAGTTGCTATGTCACCTAAAGAGGGGACAAGTTTAACCCTTGAAGATATACGTGATATTGCTTCAGGCCAGATTAAACATAAACTGCTTAAGACCAAAGGGGTTGCCAATGTTGACATTTTCGGTGGATATCAAAAAGAGTTACAGATCATCATTGATAAAGCAAAGCTGGACAGTTATCATCTCTCATTAGCAGAGGTAATTGCCACACTTCAAAAGAATGATAGTGAGTATGCAGTCGGATTTGTAAGCAATGAGGCACACCGATACCTGTTAAAGTCACAAGGCAAACGAGAGAAGATTGATGCACTCAAAGCACTGCCTATCAGTAGTGATGTGAAGCTTTCTGATGTGGCTGAGATCTACTTTGGACATTACGAGAATTCTGCAGCCTATTTTGGAAACGGTAAAGAGGCGATAGCACTTTCCATTCAACGTTCTATCTCGGCAGATGTTATTAAAACCATTGATAAAGTAGAGGGAATGCTTCATAAGTTCAAAGCAGAGTATCCCAACATCAATTTTGAAGTGAGTGATACGCAAAAAGAAACCATTGAACAAAGTACGATGAATATGTTTGACTCTTTACGTGATGCCATTGTGATGTCAACTATTGTTGTATTTCTTTTCTTGGCGAGTTTTAGACAAATTCTGGTGGTACTGGTAACCATTCCTTTAGTATATGCTTCTACTATTGCACTGATGTGGCTTGTGGGGATAGACTTTAATGTAGTGACACTTACAGCGATCATTCTGGCATTGGGTCTGTTACTGGATGATACCGTGGTGGTGATGGAAAATATAGAGAGGCACTACCGTGAACTGGGTAAAAAGATCCATGATGCAGTCTTTGATGGAACCAAGGAAATTATGTTTGCCGATCTAAGTGGAACGATCACGACGATGATTGCACTTGCTCCAATGCTTTTTGTCGGAGGATATCCACAGACTGTTTTTGGACCGCTTGTGGGTACACTGTTGTTGGCACTGGTAGCTTCGTATGTGATATCTATTGTTGCTGTACCACTGCTCTCTTTGTATATCTTGGCAATAGAGAATCCTCTGTTACTTAAAGTAGAGGGGTGGTTTCATACGATAATTGGTGCTGCAAACGACTATATTCAAAGTTTCTTTGCCAATATTGTCAGAGCCATTACTGCTTCCAAACTTTTAGGTTTTGTCTCTATATTTGTACTCATCGCTCTGTTTGTTACTTCTGTGAAGCTGGTCATGCCGGTCGTGGGTCAAGAGCTCATGCCCCCTATGGATACAGGTGGAGTGAATATCAACATTACAACTGAGGCAAATCTGCCTATAGAAAAGAGTGAAGAGATCATGCGTAAGGTAAATAAGATCATTAAGGATCAGGGTGAACTGTTGCGTATTTCAGGAAGTATCGGAAGTGAAGCGGGTGTACTCAGTATCGGTTCGGGAAGCGGGATAGACCATCTCAAAATTGTAGCAACCTATGTGGACAGATATAAGCGTAAAGAGGATATCTGGCAAATCGCTCAGGCACTCAGAGAGCAGATAGCCAAAATACCACATGTAAAATATATGGATATTACTCCTTATGGTGCGACTGCACTCGCCAGTATCAGAGCCAATGTTGATGCAAAACTGAGCAGTTCAGATATTGACCAGCTTCAAGAAGTGGGGGCTAAAGTAGAAGCTGCATTAGCCAAGACCAAAGGGGTGGTCTCTACCTCTACAACATGGGATATGGATAAAGTAGTTTACAATCTTAAAGTAGATGAAGCTCAGGCACTTTGGTATGGACTAAAGCGTTCAGATGTAACCAGTCAGCTCCAACTTGCCCTTCGTGGAGCACCTGTAGCAAGTTTTGCCAAAGAGAATGCTATAGATTACACCGTAAGAGTATGGCTACCGCAAAAGCAGATCGCAGAGTTTGATACGATCATGAATATGCTTCTTGATACACCCAAAGGAAAGATACCGCTTAATAAGATAGCAACTTTAGAGCATAGAAAAGAGCCTAGTCTCATTACAAGAGAGGATCTTCAATATACGCTTGAAGTTTACGGAAACAGAGAGAAGGCAGCCATCTCTCATATTATGGCAAATTTTGAAGAGCAGCTTAAAGAAGTGAAGTTACCTAAAGGTGTGGAGCTTGAACAGATAGGGGATATTAAACAATTCAAAGCTTCAGCAGGGCGTATGATAGGAGCGATCATTGTGGCGGTGGTACTTATATTTTTTGCATTGCTGGTGATGTTCGCCAATGTGAAGATCTCACTTATGATCCTCTTTTCTATTCCTTTGACGATCATTGGTGCATCATGGACAATGTTGGCGATAGGATACCATGTTTCCATGCCTGCAATGATGGGATTCATGCTGCTTTCAGGGGTGATCGTGAATAATGCCATTTTATTGATACATTTTGCGATCGATCAGGTTAAAAAAGGTATCAACAAACGTCAGGCAATGCTTGAAGCCATCAAAATACGTACCCGTCCTGTACTTATGACCGCGTTTGCAGTAAGTGCAGGGATGCTTCCTGTTGCTCAAGGTGCAGCCATAGGGCTAGAGAGACTGGCACCTTTAGGTGCTGTAGCCATCGGTGGTTTGATCGTCGGTACATTTATGACACTGGTATTCATTCCTATCGTATTTATCTGGACAGTCAAAGAAGAGAAGATTTTGGAGATGTAGATGAAGTATCAACGTGCAGTATCACTGAGCTTAGGATTGATATTTATTATGATGCTGCTCTCTAGCGGGGTGCTTTATTTTATACCGGACAGAGGTGTGACAGCATGGAGTGCCTGGTTATTTCTTGGTTTAGATAAACAACAGTGGGATAATCTGCATATCAATCTTGGGCTACTTTTTCTCGTGTTTTTAGTTTGGCATATCTACTATAATTGGAAGCCTATTAAAACTTATTTGAAAGTGAAAAAAAAGTGGGTGGTTTTTACCAAAGAGTTTAACTTCTCCGTAGTGCTTGTATCGCTCTTTATGATAGGAACTATTTGGATGGTATTGCCTTTTAGCTTTTTTATCAATATCGGTAATGGTATTAAAGCCATTAATGCCAAAAATTCTGGTACACCACCTTTTGCCTATGCAGAACAGGCAACACTTAGAGATTTTTGTTTGATTTTAGATATTAATCTGACACAAGCTATATTACGTATACATGGAAATAAAAAACATATTATTTCTCCAAACAAAACATTAATGAAAATAGCCAAAGAGAATGGTACTTCTGCAAAAAGTATCTATGATAAGATAAAAAAATTGGGTAAAAAGCCATTACTACCTACAAATATTCCTGTAGGGCTTGCCCATAGAACACTTGAAAGTTTAGAAGAGGAGTATCGTATAGATATCAGCCGTTTTATAGCACATCTAAAATCATACCATATAGATGCCCATAGAACCACAAGTTTTAAAAGGCTCTCCAAAGAAGCCCATCTACACCCGGCAACACTTTATAATATGTTGTTGGGATCTCAAATTAAGGAATAAAAATGGAACAAAAAGCTATAAATGAAACAAAAACACTCAATTTTAATGAAAAGAAAAAGATTTCACTCTACTCAGTTGGTATCAATCTTTTTCTTTCTTTTATTAAGATAGCAGGGGGGATGATATCCGGAAGTGCTGCATTGGTTGCAGATGGTGTACATTCACTCTCAGATTTGGCAGCATCATTAAGTGTCTATGTGGGGATTGTTATTTCCAATAAAAAATCAGACCTTTTCCCTCATGGACTTTACAAAGTTGAAAATTTGGTAGCACTTGTGAGTGCCTTTGCCATCTTCTTTGCAGGGTACGAGATAGCTAAAGATGTTTTGTTTGGAGAAGGTACACCAATCAAAAACCTAACGGCGGCTTTATTTGTATTAGGTATTACTGTACTTACAACCTATCTCTATTCCCGATGGGAACGTAAAAAAGCGATAGAGCTCAATTCTCCAAGTTTATTAGCAGATTCTGAGCATATTAAAACAGATTTCTATACAGCGTTAGTTGTTTTGGTAGGGGTACTGGGACAGTATTTTGGGTATCCTATCATAGAAAAGTTGGCAGTGGTTGTGGTTGTTTACTTCATCTTCCACAGTGGTTTTGAAATACTCAAAGAGGCAATTAAAGTACTCTTGGATGCTTCACTTGATCATGAAAGTATAGAAAATATACGTACGATACTTCAAAATGAATTGGAAATCAAATCTATCAATACCATTACCGGTAGAAATGCCGGGAGTTTTAAATTTGTACAACTTGATCTGAGTCTAAATACTGATTCTCTGAAAAAGGCTCATGAAGTGGCACACAGCATAGAGGATAAGATAAAAAAAGAGATGCCATTTGTAGAAAAAGTAGTGGTGCATTATCAATAAAAAGTAGGAAAATATGAGTAAGTCAACAGTAATCAAAACAGTAGTTGCAGTACTTTTTTTAGGAGGAGGGGCAACGTTTTTTTACAATAAGGTTTATTTGCCTAAATCCAAATATGAAGTCTATCATGCAAAAAAAGGTACTACCGTGGTAGAAGTTTTTGGTATTGGAGAGCTTGATGCCAAAGATATTTATGCTGTAGGTACATCTACAGGTGGCAAAATTCTCTCTGTCGATACAGATCAGGGACGTTACATAAAAAAAGGTGATACTATTGCCACACTTGATCCGGTAGATCTTAAAGAGCGTTTAGATACCGCAAAATCTGCTTTAAAGCGTGCAGAGATAGATTTTAGATCGGCAAAAGAGGAGTTGGCTATAGCCAAAGAGCAGGCAGGACTCTCTTTGAGTACCTATGAAAAAGATCTAAAAATATATAAAGCAAAAGGTATCTCCAAACTTGCCTATGAAAAAAGCAAAACGTCAATGCTCACTGCGAAAACACAGGTGGCTTTGGTAAAGAGTAAAGTGTCATCCCTGAAGATACGCTTAGAGGAGCTACAGTATGATATCAGTGGTATACAAAAGCGTTTGGCTCAATTGACTATAAGTTCTCCGGTAGATGGATATGTGATAGAAAAAACCATACAACCTGGACAGAGTGTACCCCCTGCATTTACACTGGTGAAGATCGTTGACCCTAAAACACTTTGGATCAAAGCTTGGATCGATGAGCGTATCAGTGGTAAAGTAAAAGTAGGACAAAAAGCAAAAATCACTTTGCGTTCGAGAGCAACACTGCCTTATGATGGTGTTGTGCATCGTATAGCAGCAGTAAGTGATGCCGTTACTCAAGAGCGTGAAGTGGATGTAGGTTTTGTAAAAATCCCAGAACCGTTTTATGTGAATGAACAGGCAGAAGTTTCGATTCAAGTCGAACACTTTAAAGATCTTTATAAAGTGCCTTTACGTTATTTACGTGTATACAATGGTAAAAAAGGTGTATGGGTCAATAAGAATGGAAAAGCACATTTTATCGAACTCTCTATTGTGGCAGAAGATAGTGAGTTTGCAGGTGTAAAAGAAGGAATAGAGAGTGATACAGAAATTCTTATTCCCGATGCAAAGAAAAAACCTCTTTTTGAGGGGAGCACTATTCGTACATGATCAATCTTGCCGCCAAAGATATCACACACTCATTAAGTAAGTTCATTATTACTGCTGCAGGTGTGGGTATGCTGCTTGGTATTGTACTTATTATGCTGGGTGTTTATCGCGGTATGATCAGTGATGCTACGGTACTTATAGATGATATAGGAGCAGATATCTGGGTGGTACAGAAAGATACACTCGGTCCTTTTGCCGAGTCTTCACGGCTGCATGAAGATTTTAAAGACACCATGAGAAGTTTTGATGGTATTGCACTAAGCAGTGCACTGACCTTTCAAAATCTTCAGTTACCCCATACAGATGGTAGGACTACCAGAGTATTTGCTGTGGGGTATGATCCTCTGGGAAGATTAAAACCTTTAGACGGCAGTCGTATTGTAGAGGGAAGAGCACTGCAACATGATCACTATGAGATCGTAGTCTCTAAAAAGACAGGCTTTGTTCTGGGTGAAAAAATGCCTCTGGGAAGAGATATTTATACAGTAGTAGGCATCACAGAAAAGACAGTTTCATCAGGAGGTGATCTGTTGGTCTATATCTCACTGAAAGATGCCCAACAACTTCAGTTTCTCTATCCCAATACACGAATACGCTCTGACAGGGCACGGGGAATGAAAGGGATGGATGTCCATATGGTCAATACTGTAGTAGCAACCCTGAAAGAGGGCTACACACCCCAAGAGGTAGCCAAACAGATAGAGCAATGGAAACATAAAGGGGTCTTTACCAATGAAGCACAAAAAGAGATCCTCACGGGTAACCTTATCAAAAGAGCAAGTAAACAGATCGGGATGTTCACTGTGATCTTGCTGGTTGTCTCTATCGTGATCATCGGTATGATCATCTATAATATGACCGTAGAGAAGATCAAGGAGATCGCTGTGATGAAACTCATAGGTATTCCTAACGGATTGATCATTAAGATGATCGTACAGGAGACAGTACTGCTTGGTGTACTGGCTTTTATTGCCGGTGTTAGCTTTTCACATATGATCTATCCGAACTTTCCAAAAAATATTGTATTGCTCAATAGTGATGCAATGAAGCTTTTTATTGTGATCATCATAGCCTCTTTGTTGGCTTCGTTGTTTGGTGCAAAAAAAGCCATAGATGCCGATCCAAGCTCGGCAATAGGAGGTTAAGATGGCAAAAGAGAAGGGGATCAGCGTTGAAAATCTTGTGAAATATTTTGGTGAGGGAGAGACCAGAGTTGACGTAATTGATGGGGCTTCTTTTACAGTAAACAAAGGGGAGCTTGTCTCACTTATTGCACCAAGTGGTGCAGGAAAGACTACACTTCTTATGATGATAGGTTGTGTAACCGAACCTAATGGTGGTAAAATATGGCTGGGTGATGAGAAAGTCTATGATGATGGTTGGTTGGTAAAAGATACACGTAGCATCAGGCGTGAAAAAATTGGTTTTATTTTTCAAGCACCTTATTTGATTCCTTTTTTAAATGTAATAGAAAATATTACACTGCTACCTCAGGCAAATGGTGTATCTGAGAAGAATGCTAAAGCAAAGGCGATGGAACTGTTGACCTATCTTGATATTGCAGAGAAAGCAACAATGTCAGGAAGCCAGCTCTCCGGTGGGCAGAACCAGCGTGTCGCAATTGCCAGAGCTTTAGCAAATGATCCTCAGATTATATTGGCAGATGAGCCAACCGCAGCACTGGACAGTGAACGTTCCGTCTCTGTGGTGCAGATGTTAAAAAAGATTGCCCAAGAGCAGGGAGTTGCCGTGATCATGGTTACCCATGATGAGACAGTCTTGCCGTACTGTGATAAAATTATGGAAATTGTCGATAAAAAAGTGATCATGAAAGATTCACTTGAAGGAGCGACGATTATCTAAGAGCTAAGCTGTTGTAGGTAATCATGCATTTGAGATTTTTGCTAACAAGAGAGAGTAATAATTGTTCTCTCTCTTCGTATGAATAAAAAATATAGTTTAAAAATTATCAATTTCCATGACTGTTTTGAGGATATTCAGGATGATCATATTCTGCTCCTGCAGATGCACACCCATCTGTTATGCCAAGGTTCTTTAAACCTTTGTCAAATGCCCAATAGTGATTATAGCTGGCATCTCTAAGTGCAGTAAATGCTGTCTCTACATCTGATGCATTAGAATCTTGAGCTAAAGTAATATATTCATTTAGGTCATTAATATCTGTTACTTCTACCATACATCCAACTTCAAGAGCATCTTGTTGTGATGTTGTTCCTTTAGTATAAAGTGTGTCATAGAGTGACTGAATGGCAGGAATATCATATTGACCGCTAGGCATATTTGCTACTGTTACATTGTTGTCTGCAAGTGCAGTGCTGACATTGCTTAGATCATCTGCTCCAAGATTGTACTTTTGTACCAGTGCCTGTACGGTTTGGATATGTTTGATCTCAGAAGTAGATGCTATGTTGTGTAATTGATATATCTCCGTACCATTGTTTGCATGGTAATTGTAGAGATTTGTGTAGATATCATAGGCCAATCTCTCTTCATTTCCCATATATGCGAGAGCATCCTTTAGTTCTGGAGTAAGTGTAGAGAGTGGGGTTGTAGAAGGATCGATGAGTGTTCCATTCTGATCACCCATACCACCGGTATGATGTCCATTCCCATGACCATGTGTACCTTGGTTTCCTACTGTAGTTACATAGGAATTTCCAAGAAATTCTTGCATGGTGTGCCTTAAATGGTCACGTGCCTGTGTTTGGGTACGTACTCTTTGTGGTACTATGGAAGCACTATCTAAGCAGGTTTGCAGATTAGATGCCGTAAAGTTCACCTCTGCTTCTGCCAAAAGAGCTTTAATATCATCAGGAATTGTAATATTTTCTGTAATATTTCCGTCATCATCAAGAGACTGAAGCAATTGTGCTAAAGCAGTTACTCTCTCATCTGTAAGGGATGTTTCTCTTGGTACACCTATAAGGTCTTGAGGGAAAACATATCCGTCTGAAGGTACTGTTATAATTCCACCAAGAATCAATTCGCCGAGTCTGAAACGCACATATTCTCCCTGTTGACAGGTAAATGCACCTTTTGCTACAGTTTTAGCCTGTTTTGTGACTTGGTTATTGTTTCCAAAACAGTCGTAGTCTGCATTGACTACCGGTGAATCTACAAGGTAACCTGTAGTAGAGGCAGCAGTAATAGTACTATCACTTCCTCCTCCACATCCTATTAGAATAAATGCTGTTAGGGCTGAACCTATAAATAAGTTTTTCTTGATCATTTTTTTCTCCTTTGATCTTTTATTGTTACAATAGAAGTATGAAACAGCTTTGTTACTTTGATGTTACTTTGTTAAGATCAAGGTAGACAGTAACTATGTTATCTTTAACTTTCACCTCTTTAGGAATATCAAGTTGATCACAAAGTTTCTCTACGATATGCAGTCCGATACCAAGCCCTCTCTCATTCTCTTTGTAAAAACGCTCAAAGATACGGGAGGGATCTTTAATTCCATAAGAGCTGTTGGAAATACTCAGTATGTTATTTTCTGTTTTTATATAGATGAAACCATCTTCTTCAATATTATATTTACAGGCATTGCTTAAGAGGTTGTAGATGATTCTTGCAAAGGCATTTTTGTCACTTTTTATTAGTTTTTTTTCAATGTCAATCCTCCACTCTATATGATGATGCATAGGGGCAAAAAAAGCAACTTGCTCTTCTATGATCTTTTTAAGATCAAACTTTTCATTTTCAAACTGTATTTCTTTGAGATAGGCATTGAGATTGTGATGCAGCATTGAGATGGTCTTTGTGCTACGTTCAATACTTTCTATCTCCTCACTTTTGGCATCGATCATCTTGAGATTGATCAAAATAGAAGTTAAAGGTGTATTGAGATCATGAATAATATCTTTGATGAATACTTCTAAGAGCTGCAGAGAGTTACGCAAAGGGCTGAGTACGTAAAAAGAGAAGAGAAAGGAGATAAGTATGGCAAGTAGTGTAAGCCAAAAAAACTGTGAAAGCATTTTATCCTTCAGAGTATTGAGCTGTAGCTTATACTGTGATCTTGGGTAGAGTATTTTGAGTATATTCTTACTGTCATCGGTAAAAGGGACCAATATATAGAGATTTTTATTTCCAAAGTAGAGTTCATAAAATTTGTCATGTGGTGTGCTGGAAACAATGTCAATGTTGAAGCGTTCATCTTTAAAGAAGAAACTGTAATTTTTCATCTCCAAAAAAATATTTTCCTGGATATGTTCCTCTTCTATTTTGTAGTAGTGGTAAAATATAAACCCCAAAAAAAGTTCTATCACAAGGAAAAAGAGGATAAAACTTTTAAAGAGGGACTCTTTCTCAGATAATTTTATAACCGACTCCTCTCACATTCTCTATGTGGATATGGTGATTTTTCTTCATTTTAGTGATGTTGACACGAAGTGCAAGATCATTTTGTTTTTCAAGAAAGAGCATCAGTTCATCTTTGGTAACGGGATTAGGATAGTTACGAAGCAGTGAAAGCAAGATGTTCTTTTGTACCTCTCCCAAGATCAATGGTTTACCTTGGTAGAAGATCTCCTTACTCTCTGTATGCACTTCAAACTCTTTGATCTTCATAATCTTCTGCAGTGTACTTGTTTTTACCTTGATCCTTACAAGCAACTCTTCGGGGTCAAATGGTTTCTTCAAGTAGTCATCGGCTCCGGCAATAAACCCCTTTGTAACAGAGGCAACATCTACCAGTGCACTGATAATGATCGCAGGTGTATGATCGTCTGCTTCCCTCAATGCAGCAAGCAGGTCAATACCGTTCATTAAAGGGACATTGATATCAAACAGATAGAGGTCATAACGGTTCTCATAACTGAGATCCATGGCCTTCTCTCCATTTTTTGCCCAATCCACCTCGTATCCGTGTTTAGTCAAATAGCGTACTAGGGTATGGGAGAGATCAAGGTCATCTTCCAAAAGTAACAGTTTATACAAATTGGTCTCCTTTATCTATGCATATTAGACCTATGGTGGTGCATACCCGGGGTTATGTGTCTTGGAGGAGTTGTTCTAGTTGGTGTATGTATAGGGTTTCCGTGCATAGGAGTGGTTGTGGGGGTTACCCTTACGGGAATAGTATGTGGTCTAGTTGGAGAGACAGTTCTGGTAGGTACATATCCCTGGTGATTTCCATTACTATGATGATAACTGTTTCCTTGTCCAGAGAAAGGTCTATTCCCTTGTGTCATACTATGTGAGCTGGCAAATGTTTTTTTCAAATTCTCCATAACTTTTTTTCTTGTAGTTATATTCATCTTTCTAAGTTCAATCTTTAATTTATTCATTGCAATTCTTCTTTCATCTGAAGAAGAATTCTGAATTTTTTGTATCAATGCTTTGACTGTTGGTGTCTGGTTTATCCCTTCATTGGGTTTTGCTTCTAGTTCAATAAACAATAGAAGTGACAATAGTATTAAAATATTAAAATGTTTCATAACGCACTCCTTTTTTCTATTTATATTATAGTCAAATTGTTACTATTTTGTTACCATATATTTTTAGAGATAAAAAGTAAATTGACATAGATTAATACTTTATAATCTATTTTCCATTATAATCCAATAAACATTTATATAAAAGAAGAAAAATGCCAATAGAACAGATAAAAGATATTGTAGATTACGGGATTATAGGATTGCTTGTGTTTCTAAGTTTTATTACCTTTGCGTTTGCCATAGAGAGAGTGCTCTACTACAGAAGTGTCAAACTCGAACATTATACCCATGAAAAAGAGTTGGAACTTGATCTGGGCAAGCATCTTTCAACTATTGCTTCCATTGGATCCAATGCTCCCTATATTGGTCTTTTAGGGACAGTATTGGCGATTATCCTTACTTTTTACATTATTGGGGATCAGCAGGATACGATCAACCCCGGGGAGATCATGAAGCACTTGGCTTTAGCACTGAAAGCAACGGCTGCCGGTTTGGTGGTAGCTATTCCTGCAACAGTCATCTACAATGCACTGCTTAGCAAAGTAGACAGGCTCCTGGCACAGTGGGAAGTGATGAATGACAAAGGTCAAGCAAAGGTATGAGACGCGAACGCTTTGACAAAATGAATGTTGTCCCGTTCATTGATATTGTGCTGGTATTATTGGTTATTGTTTTGGCAACAGCGACTTTTGTGACCAATAAAACCATAAAGGTCGATCTCCCCCAGGCAAGCAGCCAGAAAAAAGAAGACAAAAAAAGTATTGTCTTGGCTATAAATAAAGAGGGAAAATATTTTTTTGATAAAGAGAATCTTTCTTTGGATGCGGTGAAGCAAAAATTGGGAAAGCTTGATCCCAAAAAAGATATAGTGTCACTGCATACAGACAAAGAGACGCCGTTTCATTATTTTGTGGATGTCATTGATTTTATGAAAGAGAAAGGGTTTGAAAATATCTCTATTGTAACGAAACAGTAAGTTTTGTTTTCTCTTAACAGAGAATTAACATTGGTAGAGTACACTTTCTTACCCCCTTGTAAATAGATATAAAGGGTTGTTGTGCAAAAACATCGATATAAAGTCTCTTTTCTTGTGACAACACTCCTTTATCTACTTTTGATCACCGGATATATCGTCTATATCAAAAATCAATACTTTACTGTAGAAGAAAAGCCAAAAGAGAAAGCGATTACACTTGCTTTAAGTGAATTTGTTCCTCCTGTTGCTCCACCGGAAGAAGTGGTAGAACCTACACCTGAACCTGAAGAAGTCGAACCTGAACCGGAACCTACACCCCCAGAGTCGATTGTAGTAGAGAAACCTATTGTAGAGCCTAAACCGATTGTTAAAAAAGTCATCAAGAAACCTGTGCAAAAACCTAAAAAGATCAAAAAGAAGAAGATCAAAAAAAGAGTTAAGAAAAAAAAGGTTAAAAAGTCCGTTTATAAAAAAGTGAAGACTATAAAAAAGAAAAGTACCGCAGGTAGTGTAAGAAAACCAAATCCTGCAAAAAAAAGTCAATTCCTTGCAAAATTGAGATCAAAGATCAACAGGGCAAAAAGTTATCCGCGTATTGCTCAGAGAAGAGGAATGCAGGGGATTGTCAAAGTACGGTTTACTATTTTATCCACCGGAAAAGTAGGTAATATCTCTGTAAGCGGTCCAAAAGTATTCCGTAATTCAGCACGATCAGCTGTAAAGAGTGCTTTTCCCATTAGTATAAAAAATGCACCTTTTTCTCTGCCTACAACGGTAAATCTTTCGCTTCGTTACCAACTTCGGTGAGTTTAACACAAACTTAACACTGACATGCCATACTACTTCAAACAATTTGGAGGAGTGACAATGATAAATATAAAAAAGGGGATATATCTTTCATTTATCTGTGCGGTATCATTACAGGCAACACCGATAGAATTGGGAACGATAGATGTTGAAGCAAAACTTGATACGGAAGTAGTAAAAGATGTCAGTGGTGAGGATATTAAGTCTGCGGATCTGGCAGAAGCACTTTTCAAGCAGAGTCCGAGTGTCTCTTTGGTCAGACGATCAGGGATCGCCAATGATATTATTGTAAGAGGACAGAAAAAAGATAATATCAATGTAACGATAGACGGTGCCAAGATCTGTGGCGCATGTCCGAACCGAATGGATCCGCCGGTCTCTCATGTACTCACAAACAATATTGATTTTATAGAGTTGAATGAAGGTCCGTTCAATGTTGAGGATTTTGGATCATTGAGTGCCGATATCAAGATACATACGAAAAAACCCAAAAAAGAGTTGTCCGGAGAATTGTCGTTCAATGTTGGAAGTTTTGACTATAAAAAGGGTGCATTTACCATTTCCGGCGGTACAGAGGATGTAAGATTCCTGCTTTCTACCTCTTATGAAAGGGGAGGGCAATATGAAGATGGTGACGGAGATACTTTTGCACAGCAGCAGGACCGTTATATTGCTACGCATCCCGGAACAGGCGGAATGGGATATTTACCTTTAAACAGAGATATGGATGCCTTTACCAAAAAAACATTACTGGCTAAAATGTTTTGGGATATCACAGATACCCAATCACTTGAATTGAGTTATACCAAAGATAAAAGTGATGATGTATTGTATCCCAATACGCCGATGGATGCAGATTATGATGATGGTGATATCTATAATTTGACATATACATTAAAAGAGCTTGGAAAGTATTCCAAAAAATTAACACTGAGTGTCTACCAGTCAGAGGTAGATCACCCTATGAGTAATCAATATAGAAAATCTACTGCTACCAAAGGTGTAATAAAACATTGGCTTACAACAAAAATGCAAGGTGCCAAAGTTAAAAATGAATTTAATATGGGCAACCATTCATTGACTATGGGAATTGATTACAGTAAACGAAACTGGGATGGGGCATATTACAAAGACAACACTCCTTTCCCTGCAGCAAGATTTCACAGTATTTGGGACAGTGAAACACAAAACATTGCTTTTTTTGCCAAAGACAAGATAACTATGGATAAATGGGAACTTGATCTTGGTCTCCGTTATGACAATACAGATATCTCTACAGACAGAGCGGGAGTACAGGATAACAGTTATGATGGTTTGAGTGGAAATATGTATGCGGTCTATCAGGCGGACAAAAATAGTAAATATTTTATGGGATTGGGTATCTCTTCGAGAGTACCTGACGGAAAAGAACTTTATTACCATAATAAAATGGGACAAGAGATCGGTACGGTTACACTTGATAAAGTACAAAACAGAGAGTTTGATGTGGGTGTTGAGTATGTTTGGGATGATTTTACGTTAAAAAGCAAATTGTTCTATAGTGATCTAAAAGACTACATTGCTTACAATGCAACAACAAAACGTTTTGAAAATGTAGATGCAACGATCTGGGGTCTGGATATTTCAGGAACCTATATTGCAACAGATTCTATCTATTTTGATTATGGATTATCCTATCAAAGAGGGAAAAAGAAAGATGCTCTTTTAGGACAGACAGACAAAGATCTCGCAGAGATTCCTCCATTGAAACTTAATTTGGCACTGAATTATGATTATGATGAGAGTCTAAGTTTTAAAGCTGAAGGGATATATGGAGCAAAATGGAGTAAGTTTGATGCCGACAACGGTGAACAGCCGTTAGACAGTTATGCTGTACTTAATGTAAAAGGTACAAAAACATTCGGTAAGAACTTTGAATTGACACTGGGGATAGACAACCTTTTTGACAAAACATATGCAGTTTCGAATACCTACAAAGACTTAACGCTTATTGCAGGGGGTGGAGATGAAGATGTGATGCTCATGAATGAACCCGGACGTTATGTCTATGCTAATATAAAGTATACATTCTAATCCTTACCCCTCTTAAAGAGGGGTAAAATCCTTTAGCATACACCACTTCCTTTCGTTTTTACATGTCATTAATCAAAAAAAGAGTAAAATAAACCTCATAATTTAATGATATAAAGGAATACAATGGAAAATATCCCTAATTGTCCAAAATGCGGCAGTGAATATACCTATGAGGACGGTAGTCTCTATATCTGTCCGGAGTGTGCGTATGAGTGGAGTAAAGATGCAGCATCAGAAGATGAGGCTGAACTGGTAGTTAGAGATGCCAACGGTAACATTCTTGAGGATGGTGATACTGTTACAGTGATCAAAGATCTCAAGGTTAAAGGAAGCAGCGGGGGGATTAAAGTTGGTACGAAGATCAAGGGTATTCGCCTTGTAGAAGGCAGTGATGGCCATAATATTGACTGTAAAGTACCTGGTGTAGGGGCAATCAAACTCAAGCAGGAGTTTGTGAAAAAGGCGTAAATGATGAAATTCCCTTTCCTGTATGTTTTAATGGTATCGGACAATAAAAATGCATGAACTTTTACGATATCAATTAAAAAAGATAGGATACAGAGAGGGAGAACTTACAGAACTGCAGTTAAAAAAACTTTTTCATGTAGTCAGTAAGGCATACCATACAGCAGATGAAAACCGCAAACTTTGGGAAGATATGCTGGAAATCTCTTCCAAAGGGATGCAAACACTCTATCGGACACTGAAAGACAATTCAAAAAACAAGTTGGCATACAGTGAGGAAAAATATAATCGCCTTATTTCAAATCTACAACCCTATTATTTCTTTTATACAAAGAACGCAGATGGAAGATTTACCTCAGTAAGTAAATCGGTAAAAGAGATGTTGGGTTATACCCATGATGAATTCATAGAACATTACAGTGATATTTTCATGAAAGAGATGCATCATGAAAGTTCAGAAAGTACTGCAAAACCAAAAGACGGTATGCCGTATGAATTGAAAATAAAGCATAAGAACGGTTCTATGCGTTATCTTGAACTTACAGAATTTCCCATATTGAATACAGAAGGAAAAATAGAGTCTATTGAAGGTATTCTAAGAGATGTGACCGAGCAGGTGAAAACAAGAAAAAAGATCTCTAATATGCTTCATTTTGATGCTTTGACAGGGATATCCAACCGGTTGCATCTGGAAATACTGATGGAAAAATTACTCTTTGACAATTATAGCAAAGAGAATCGTTTTGCACTGCTCTTTTTGGATCTTGACCATTTCAAACATATCAATGATACATTAGGGCATGACATCGGTGACAGTTTATTGCAGTTGATCGCTGAAGGTATTGCACAGTCTCTTAGAGAAGATGATATCTTTGCACGTGTCGGAGGAGATGAATTTATTATCATTCTGAATGATCTGGACAGTATTAATCTGACACTTGCCATTCACAGGATCATGGAACTCGTACGCAGACCATGGATGGTAAGAAATTATGAATTGAGAATTTCTGCCAGTATGGGGGTGGCTCTCTATCCTGACGATGGTAAAAGTACTGTTGATCTGATGAAGAATGCTGATATAGCCATGTATCAATCAAAAAATCTCGGACGGGACAATTTTACTTTTTTTAAAGAAGAGTTCAATGTCTCTGTACATACGGAAATGAAATTGATACAAGATATGTCTGCTGCATTGGATAAAAATGAATTTCTGTTATATTTTCAACCAAAGGTGCTGTTGTCTACGAATGAGATCGTTTCTGCAGAAGCACTTATACGGTGGGATCATCCGGAATTAGGGCTTATTTATCCTGATAAATTCATTACCTTGGCAGAAAATACAGGGTTTATCTTAAAATTGGGCAGATGGATCATTGAAGAGGCTTGCCAGGCAATAGTCCGATTCAATAAAATTGATCTAAATAAAAAGCTGAAACTCTCTGTTAATATTTCCATCAGACAGTTTCAACATGAAAATATGTACCGGATATTGGAAAAAGCAATAGAAAAGGCAGGTATAGACGGAAGCCAGTTGCTGATAGAACTGACTGAAAGTATCATGATGGAAAATAATCGGGAAATGGCTTATAAACTCAAACAGATCAAATCTTTGAATATTGGTATAGCTTTAGATGATTTCGGTACAGGATATTCAACACTTGCATATTTGGATAAATTATCTATAGATACATTGAAGATAGATAAAGCATTTGTAGATGCCATACCCAAAGACGGAACACAGAATATACTTTTGGATACGATCATAGCTATGGGGAAAACACTTAATATGTTGGTCATAGCGGAAGGCGTTGAATATGAGTACCAACGCCAATACCTCTTGAAAAAAGGGTGTGATGTCTATCAGGGATATCTTTTCTCCAAACCGCTTTCCGAACAAGAATATATACGGTGTATTTAAATATAACAGAATTGTAATCAGATTTGACATTTTTTTGACATTTTTTTGTTATGATTATTATTATAATATATTATAATAATAATCCACGGAGGTGTTATTATGTTTTTTGGTTTGTTGAATAAGAAAGAAGAAAAAAAAAGTCACATACCCAAATATGATCCAAAACTAATAGATAAATTCCATAAAGATCACGATGCTATCAGATCGGATATAGAACAAATTCAAAAAGCAATGGATCAAGGGGCAATTGGAACAGGGATAGTTAAAAATTCTTTAAAACATTTAAGGATGAGACTGCTAGGGCATTTTATGGAAGAAGATATAAAGCTTTACTGGTATATGAAAGATTACTACAAAGAAGATGAGAATGCATTTGATATCATTAAATCATTTGAAAATTCTATTAAAGAGATACAGAATGATGTACTCCATTTCTTTGATTATTATGCAAAAGATGATATTCCTCTTGATGCCGAATATGAAAAGAAATTTAAGCAGATAGTAAGTGAACTATCTGATAGAGTTGCATCTGAAGAAGAGAATCTTTATACACTTTATGTGAAATAAATTAAATTATTTTCCAAGTCCAAATACATTTGAAAGAGTATTAATATAGTTGAAGTATCCTGCTATACGTACTGCTTCGAGTATTTCTAATTCACTCCAACCAAGGTCTTTAAGTAGATTGATATCTTCTTGTGTTGTTTTGTAACTCTCCTTGGATGCTGCTTTAAGACAGAGTCTAAGCAGTGCTTTCTCTTTTTCGTCTGTTTGGATAGCATCAATACCATTGAGGGTATCTTCGACCTGCTCTTCCGTCATACCTAACATTTTGGCAATATTCTTATGGACATCTACACACATAGTACAGTGATTCTCTAATGATACAAGAAGCGCTATACGTTCTTTTATGCGGTAAGGCAGTCGCGTCTCTTTGAGTAAAAAATTCTGTACCATCATGTCAGTAGCAAAATAGAGGTCTTTATCTAGAGCAAGAAGCTCAAAGATTTCACCGAGTTGACCGCTCTTCTCTAATATAGGTGTTGCTTTTTCTTTAATTTCAGGGATCATATCTTCATATTTACAGAGGGTAATATATGCCATCTTTATTCCTTTTTGAAAGGAGTATAGCATAGAAAGATTATAATCCTTTCATGATGATTTCAAAGAGATATTCTACTTCATGATCTTCCAGAAAAACAGCCTTTTTAGTCTCGAAAAAATCAAGCACTTTTTTTGTAGGCAGGGCAGGGCTGTAGATGCATGAAGGATGAGCCGGTTTAAATGCCTGCATAAGAGCAATATCTTCGTCTATCCGTTGTTCGCAAATATAGCAATTCTGTTGGGGATAGAGTCTTCCCTCATATTCAAGCAGCTCGAGATAGCTTTCACAGACAATGCGTTTAGGGTTTTGTCTATCCCATTTTTTAGCAGCACGTAGTAGTAGATCAAAATAAAAAGAGTCCAACTCGGTAGCATCTTTGAGGTGAGGCTCGAATTTTTTAATGAAGTTGTGCCAAATCAGGAGCTTGTTTTTGTCAAAAAGCCATGGAAAGCCGATGTGAGAGAGGGAACGTAGTCGGGGAAGGAAACTGCTTCCTTCACCTTCTACTTCAAAATCAATAAGGTTTCCAAGTTGTAAAATAGAGTGTCTAGCACCAAAAAAACGATAATAGGTTCGTATATTTTTATTACTTAGAACAAGGGCGATGCTATCTTCATTTTTAGCTTTACGAAGCCCCAACACGAATCCTTTCATCTCTTTTTAACCACCTTTTTAGTATAATCGACCCCATTTATAGGGTGATTTGCGTAACCCTAGCGAAATTTAATTAAAGGTTGGCTTATGAGAGATTTATTTACCTCGTTCAAGGATAATTGTGGATTTGGATTACTTGCTTCCATCGACAATACTCCGTCACACAGAAATTTGGAAGATGCTGTTACATCACTGTCACGTATGATGCACAGAGGTGCTGTAGCTGCAGATGGAAAGACAGGAGACGGTTCAGGTCTTCTTCTTTCCATTCCCAGAAAATTCTTTGCAAAAGTAGCAAAAAAAGAGAATATCACACTTCCTGATGTCTATGCTGTTGCAATGGTCTTTTCCAAAAATGAAAAAGATTTTGATGTGATCAAAGAGGTATGTCAGAATAATGACCTTAAATGTATCTATACAAGAGAAGTACCTGTAAATACTGATGCACTTGGAGAACAGGCACTTGCCTCACTGCCAACGATCAAACAGGTTTTTGTAGCACCGAATTCCATTATGGGTGCAAGAAGATTTGATGCTTTGGTCTACCTTTCCCGTAAAGAGATCGAAGCAAAGATATCTGATGACAGAAATTTCTATATTCCGTCATTCGCTACTTCAGTAGTCTCCTATAAAGGGCTTGTGATGCCTACGCACATCAAAGAGTTCTACCAGGATCTTGAAGATAAGGATTTTGAGATCTCATTTTGTCTTTTCCACCAAAGATTCTCTACCAATACACTTCCTGAATGGAGACTTGCTCAACCCTTCAGAACTATTGCACACAATGGTGAGATAAATTCTGTTACAGCCAACCGATTCAATGTAGCAGCAAAAATGGAAGCACTTGAGAGTGAAGTGTTCTCTGATGAAGAGATGAAGAGACTTGTACCTGTTATCCAGTCACAAATGTCTGACTCCGCAAGTTTGGATAACTTTTTTGAATTTTTACGTATCAACGGTATGGACTTCTTTAAAGCAGCAAGATCCATTTTGCCTGCACCATGGCAGAATGCACCTCATATGGATGCAAAACTAAGAGCTTTCTATGAATATGCAAGTACCTGTTTTGAACCGTGGGACGGTCCTGCAGCTGTGAGTATGACAGATGGTCGCTATATCGGTTGTGTACTTGACAGAAATGGACTAAGACCTTCAAAATATATCATTACCAAAGATAACAGGTTGCTTATCTCTTCTGAGTACGGGGTACTTGAGACACCTGAAGATGAGATCCTTGAGAGAGGAAGACTTCAGTCAGGAGAGATGATGGGGGTAGACCTTAAGTATGGAAAAGTACTTAAAAATGAAGATATTAACTGTTATCTTAAAGAGATGGATCCATATGATCAATGGTTAAATGACAATATGGTCTACCTTCAAGAGCATATGGAAGATCCGTTTTCAAATGTAGAGATACCTGAAAAAACAGAGATGGAAGCAAAACAGCGTTTCTTTAATATTACGCTTGAAGTAATAGAGCAGGTTTTTGAACCGATGGTCAAAGAGGGGAAAGAGGCAACGGCATCCATGGGAGATGATACACCATTGGCGGCATTTTCCAAAAAGCAAAGAAATTTTTCTGACTTCTTTAAGCAAAAATTCGCACAGGTAACAAACCCGCCGATAGACCCTATCCGTGAAAAAGTGGTCATGAGTCTGAATACAGGATTTGGTGAGATCAGAAATATTCTTTCAGATGATGCGGAACATGCAAAAAGACTTAAAACGGTCTCTCCTATTTTATCACATGAAAAACTGGAATTGCTCAAAGCATTCGGAGATGAAAAAGATCCTAAATATGATGCAAGTTATAAAGCAAGAATATACGATACTGTATTCAGTTCGGATCTTAAAGGGTCGCTTTCCAAATTGGTAGAAACGATTGTATCGGATGTAAAAAATGACGGTATCAGAACGGTTATCTTAGATGATAGGGCTTTAGATGCCGATACAAAAGTAATGCCTATGCTCATGGTGGTAGGACGTTTGAACCAGGCACTGCTTGAAGCGGGAGAACGTCATTTAGTAAGTATCATTGCTGTGACAGGTGAAGTATATGACTCTCATATGGCTGCATGTATGCTTGGATTCGGTGTTGTAGCAATTTATCCGTATATGCTTTATAAAACCGTGGCAATGATCGCGCATAGAAAAGATGAGAATGTAAATCTTGCACCGGTACTCAAAAAAGTACGTAAATCCATTAATGCCGGACTTTTAAAAATTATGTCCAAAATGGGAATTGCAACGATTTCAAGTTATAGAAACTCCAAACTTTTTGATGTGATCGGATTGAGTGATGAGATCGTAGCGGAATGTTTTACAGGAGCACATGCACTGCTTTCAGGTCTTGGTTATGAAGATATTGAAGCACGTATATGCAGTGCACATAATGATGCTTATGCCAGAGAAACACAAAATCGTATCTTCCCGCTTAATATCGGTGGATTCTACAAATATCTTTCGGGGCAGGAGTTTCATGACTTCTCTCCGGCAACGGTACATGCGATCCATAAACTCTCTAAAAGTGGTAAAAAAGAGGATTTTGCACACCTTAAAGAGTTAGTGGACGGAAGAGATAAAAAATTTATTCGTGACTTTTTTGAACTCAAATCAGATAAAGCAGCTATTTCAGTAGATGAAGTTGAACCGCTTTCTGCAATCTTTAAACGTTTTTCAACGGCAGCGATGAGCTTGGGTTCTATTTCTCCGGAAGCACATGAGTGTTTGGCAGAAGCTATGAATACGATTGGTGGAAAATCAAACTCCGGAGAAGGTGGAGAAGATGAAGCACGTTTTGGTACCATCAAGAACTCCAAGATCAAACAGATCGCATCGGGACGTTTCGGTGTGACACCGGAATATCTGGTCTCTGCTGATGAGCTTCAGATCAAAGTAGCACAAGGAGCTAAACCGGGTGAGGGCGGACAGCTTCCAGGACACAAAGTAAGTCCATTGATCGCCAGACTCAGACACACCACACCCGGTGTGACACTGATATCACCTCCGCCACACCATGATATCTACTCTATAGAAGATCTTGCACAGCTTATTTTTGATTTGAAACAGATCAACCCTAAAGCAAGAATTGCCGTAAAATTGGTATCAACTGCCGGTGTAGGAACGATTGCAGCAGGTGTAGCAAAAGCATATGCTGACAAGATCATTATCTCAGGAGCTGATGGTGGTACGGGTGCAGCACCTATCGGGTCGATCAAATTTGCAGGTAACCCTTGGGAACTTGGACTCATTGAAGCACACAATGCGCTTAAAGCAAACAACCTTAGAGGACAGGTAGAAGTGGAGACAGACGGTGGTCTCAAAACAGGTCTGGATGTGGTTAAAGCCGCGATCTTTGGAGCAGAGTCTTACGCATTTGGTACAGGTGCCCTTACAGTGGTCGGTTGTAAGATCCTTCGTATCTGTCACTTGAACAGATGTTCTGTGGGGATTGCTACACAGGAAGAGAAACTAAGAGAATATTATGAAGGTACGGTAGAGAGAGTGATCAACTACTTTACACTGCTTGCTGAAGATGTACGTGAGATCCTCGCTTCTCTTGGTTATACTTCGCTTGAAGAGATCATAGGTAGAAACGATTTACTCCAGGTGATCGATGATGAATTTGCCAAAAAGTTCTCATTTGAGAATCTTCTCTATAAACTTGAGGGTGTAAATACATGTCAGGTAGAGTTCAATGAACCGTATGACAAAAATGAGTATGAACAGGAGATCCTTGCAGAGTTAATGCCTACAATCAAGAATCCCAATGATCCTATCGTGTTAGAGAAGAGGATATCCAACCTTAACAGAAGTTTCGGTACACGTATTTCTGGTGAAATTGCAAAATATTATGGAGATAAAGGGCTTCCTGACGGGACTATCGATCTTAGACTTACAGGAACGACAGGTCAGTCATTGGGTGCATTCCTGAGTCCGGGAGTGAGTATCCATGTGAACGGTGCAGGAAATGACTATATCGGAAAAGGTATGTCTGGCGGTCGCATCATCATTACGGCAGACAAAAGCGGCCAATCGTATTCACTTGGCGGTAATACATGTTTGTACGGTGCTACTGGAGGTAAACTCTATGTAAACGGACAAGTAGGTGAGCGTTTCGGTGTGCGTAATTCAGGTGCCATTGCTATCGTCGAAGGGACCGGAGATCATCCTTGTGAATATATGACAGGCGGTGCAGTGGTGATCCTTGGTAAAACAGGTGTGAACTTCGGTGCCGGTATGACAGGCGGTGTGGCATTTGTCTATGATGTTGAACATGAATTTGTAGAGAATATTAACCAGGAACTTGTAGAAGCGAGACGTATTGATACCGAAGATACAGATATTGAAAGATATTATCTTAAAAAACTTCTCAAAGATTACTACAAAGAGACACAAAGTGTTATCGCTAAAAAGATATTGGATAATTTCAGAGTAGAGATCAGAAATTTCTGGACGGTAAGACCAAAAGATATGAAGGGTCCTTTGAAAATAGAGGAGGGAGAATAAGATGTTAAGATTTTTTGATTTAGAAAGAATAGATGCTAAAAAAAGAGATGTGGTTGAGAGAACAAAAGATTTCGAAGAAATCTATGAAGTATTCAGACCGGTAAAAGGAAGTGAACAGTCAGACAGATGTATCCAGTGTGGTGATCCGTACTGCCATAACGGTTGTCCGCTTCATAATCTTATTCCCCATTGGCTCAAAGCTACGGCGAACAATGATCTGGAGTTCGCATTTGATCTCTCCAATGAGACCTCTCCTTTCCCTGAAGTTATGGGACGTATCTGTCCTCATGACAGACTTTGTGAAGGTGCATGTACACTCAATGACGGTCATGGTGCGATCACTATTGGTTCTGTTGAGACATTTGTTAATGAAGAGGGATTCAAAAAAGGACTTAAACCTAAGTTTGCTCAAGATAAAGTCGGTAAAAAGGTTGCTATTATCGGTGCAGGTCCTGCAGGACTCTCTGCTGCGACATTCTTGCTTAGAGAGGGTGTGGATGTAGAGATATTTGATAAACAAAATAGAGCAGGCGGACTGCTTACTTATGGTATCCCCGGGTTTAAACTCGATAAGCATGTGATTGCAAGAAGAGTAAAACTTCTTAAAGAAGCGGGTGCTGTGTTTCATCAAAATGTAGAGATAGGCAAAGATAAGACTTTTGATGAATTGACTAAAAATTTTGATGCGGTATTCATCGGTGTCGGTGCTGTAGCAGGTAGAAAGTCAGGACTTACCGGTGAAGATGCACCAAATGTACATTTGGCAATGGAATTCCTTGTAGATATCCAGAAAAAACTTTTTGATGAGCCTAGAGAGAAGAATATTGAAGTCAAAGAGAAAAATGTTGTGGTTATAGGCGGTGGAGATACAGCTATGGACTGTGTGCGTACCTCATTGAGAGAAAAAGCAAAATCTGTAAAATGTCTTTACAGACGTGATGCCCACAATATGCCCGGAAGCAGAAAAGAGTACATCAATGCCAAAGAAGAGGGTGTTGAGTTTGAATTCTATGTCTCTCCAAAATCACTTATTACCAATGATAAAGGTGAAGTGATCGCTGTTGAGATGATCAAGACAAAACTCGGAGAGCCTGACAGTTCAGGAAGACAGCGTGTTGAAGAGATCCCGGGAAGTGAATACAAAGTGGATGCGGATGTTGTGATATTCGCTTTAGGATTTGATAATGTGAACTACCCGTTCTTCGCAAGTAACGGTATAGAGACTGACAAGTGGGGTGGGGTCCTTGTAAATGAGAATTACCAGACAACGCAGGCAGGTATTTATGCCGGTGGTGACTGTCATCGTGGTGCTGATTTAGTTGTAACTGCTGCACGTGACGGGCGCGATGCTGCAAAAGCTATGGTAAAGATGTTACTGAAATAGTACAATGACAAATTTTATTCAAGCCTGTATTCAAGCCAATGAAGAGATAGCCGAAGCTATAAAAGACGGGTTTGATATTTCCTGGTTTGAAAAAACCCAAGTGGGTGCAGGTGGTGATGTAAGTTCCAGGCTTGATCTTTTTGCGGAGGAGATATTTGTAAAATATCTTGCTTCTTTCGGGCAGATAGAGTCTGAAGAGTCAGGCATTATCGGAGAGGGAAAAAGCAAGATCATCATAGATCCGATAGACGGAAGTGCGAATGCACTTTCACTTTTCCCATTTTACGGTACATCAGTAGCCAAAGTAAACAGTGAAGGTATTTTGGATGCAGCGGTGGTCTGTAACCTTGCTAACGGAGATATTTTCTTTAAAGAAGAAAGTAAAGACGTACAACAGGGGAAACTTTTCTCTTCCTTTATGCATTTGCCACATCATTCACCCTCTGCAGAGATAGGGCTTTTTGAAAAAGCTTATGCAAATCCTCTGCTTGTAGCTGCTTTGGATAAAGAAAGGTTGAAGTTCAGGGCTCCCGGGGCTATTGCACTTTCATTGGCCTATGCAAGATCTGTAAATTATGTACTCTTCGTAGGGGAATTCCGTATTTATGATTTTGCAGCAGGGTTGGCACTTTGTGAAGGTCTTGAAGTGATTGTTGAAGAGGATTATGTTATAGTATCAAAAGATAAAAATATAGCCTTGAAAATTGAAAATTTAATTAAAACGATAGAGGAGTAGGTATGTTTGGGAATTTATTTAAAAAAGATGAAGTAAAACAAGAGACACCCAACCAGTGGATAAAATGTCCAAAATGTACTTCATTGATGTACTACAAAGAAGTGGAAGCGAAACAGAATGTCTGTCCGAAGTGTAATCATCATTTCCGTATCAATGCGGATAAACGTATTGCTTCTATTGCAGATGAAGGAAGTTTTGTAGAACATGATACTACATTAGCTCCTGTGGACCCGTTAAAATTCTCAGATAAAAAATCTTATAAGAAACGTTTGGAAGAAGCCAAAGCCAAAACAGGGAAAACCTCTTCAGTAATGAGTGGTACCTGTACCATTGGCGGCACCCCTGTAGAGTTGGTTGTTTTTGATTTCTCTTTTATGGGAGGAAGTTTAGGCTCAGTAGAAGGTGAGAAGATCGTACGTGCTGTCGACAGGGCTATTGAAAAAGAGTGTGGTATGATCATTGTTTCTGCTTCAGGTGGAGCAAGAATGCAGGAGAGTACTTATTCACTGCTTCAAATGAGTAAAACTTCTGCTGCACTCAACAGACTGCACCATAAAGGTTTGCCGTTCATTTCTATTTTGACAGATCCTACTATGGGCGGGGTAAGTGCTTCTTTTGCTATGCTTGGAGATATCATCATGGCTGAACCTGGAGCACTTATCGGGTTTGCCGGGCAGAGAGTTATCAAACAGACAGTGGGTGTGGATCTTCCCGAAGGTTTCCAACGTTCGGAGTTCCTGCTTGAACACGGGCTTATAGACATGATCGTAGACCGTGGAGAGATGCATCAGACTTTGGCTGATCTTCTTGTACTTTTTAAAAAAGATGCTGTGAGTAAACCTGCACCTAAAAGACGAAGTACTGATGTAGATAATGAAGTATTTCAAGAAGAAGCATAGCCGATATTTTATATGATCTATGCTTTGGTAGATAAAGAGACGTTCTGTTCAAAAAATGTCTCTTTATCCAAGCTTCTTCAACATATTAACAGTTTTAAAAATATTCCTATACTCCAATACCGCAACAAATCAGGTTCCCTGGAAGAGAAAAAAACTGATCTGCTTACTATACGTGAATATTACAACGGAACAGTTATCATCAATGATACTATAGAGCTGATAACGTATGCCGATGGTCTGCATATCGGTCAGGAAGATATACGACAATATTCTACGAATTTAAAAGAAGCTGTATCTCTTATACGTCAGAAAATAGGAAGTAAATTCCTTGGACTCTCTACACATGACCAAAAAGAGATAGAAGAAGCGAATGAGCTGGATCTGGACTATATAGGCTTAGGAGCTTTTAGAAGTACAAGTACGAAGTCAGAAGTGAATGTCGGAGGAGAAGCGCTCCTTGAGGCTGCCAGACACTCTAAACACCCTGTCGGGATCATTGGCGGAGTAAGAATGGATGATACGTTTGAAAAGCCAATCATTTATAAAGTGATAGGTTCAGATCTTTACAACTTTTAATTTTTACCTTTTGTCATAGCAATATATACTTTTTCTACTTTTTCTCTTGCCCAGGGTGTCCTTCTTAAAAATTTTAGACAGGAGTTGATGGAGGGATTACTTTGGAAACAGTTGATAGTCACAAATTCAGAAAGAGTCTCCCAGCCGTAATGTTCTACAAGTTCATTTAAAAGTGCTTTAAGCGTTATGCCATGTAAAGGATTGTTTTTATGTTCATCACTCATTCGTTTTTCCTCTTCTTTTGATGTATTTTATCCAAAATTTGGTAGTATCTTTTAACAATAGTGTTAAATTCTGAAATGAAAAGGTTAGAGAATGGCTATAGAGGTAGTGAGTCAAACCATAACCTTGCCGGATGGAAGAGTACTCGGTTATGCCCATGCCGGTGATACGAATGGTCATCCGCTTTTTCTTTTTCACGGTTTGTCAAGTTCCAGATATGAAGTAAATATCGTACATGAACAAATGCTTAAAGCAGGTATTTGGTTCATAGGTGTTGACAGACCTGGTATGGGGCTTTCTACTTTTCAAAAAGATCGTACGATCCTGGATTTTGTTGATGATATCCTGTTTTTGGCAGAGAGTTTGAAAATAAAAAGATTCTCCGTGATGGCCATATCTGCCGGAGCTGCATATGCGTATGCCTGTGTATATAAAATACCCCATAAGATTATTTCATGTAATATTATCTCAGGGATCGCTCCTGTATTGGAGTTGGGTGATGAGGAGATGTCCAAAGAGAGTAAACTGACTATCCGCATAGCACAAAGAACGCCATGGCTTATGAGAGTTATTTTTTGGTTCACACAGGGACGGTTCAGTCAGGATAATGCAAAATCAGACAGATTTTTAGAAAATATTATGTTTATACTGGATGATTCTGACAAAGCATTACTCAAAGATGAAACCGTAAAAAGTGCCTTACTTAAACCTTTTAGAGAATCATTCAGGCAAGGTTCCAGAGGTGTGGCATATGACGGTATACTGACTTTTGCAAAACTATGGGGATTTACACTTGATGATATAGCTTTTTTTCCGATCAATCTGTGGCATGGTGAAAAAGACAGAGGTGTACCGCTGATTATGGCTGAAAAAGTTGCAGCTAAACTAAAGAGTGCTACATTGACAGTATTTCCGAATGAAGGGCATCTCTCTATTGTCTTCAATAGGTTCGAAGATATCATGTCAGCATTATTGGTGAGTATCAATAAAGGCAAAATATCGTATAGAAGCAGCTATTGTGAAGTAGGACTTTTGAAAGAGTCCCATGCAGTTTTATGTAAGTGGAAGCGCTTCTGCAGGAGCAATGATTATCGTGATCCGTTTAGATACGGAGCAGAGCTTATTGAAAAGTACCAGCCTAAAATATGGATAACCGATACCACTAACGGTTTTGAAAATGAAGAGGAAGACACCAAGTGGCTGTTGGAGGAGTTTATACCCAAGATGATAGAGAGTAGTATAGAGAAGATCATCTTTATCATCAAAAAGGATAGTCTTCTCATAGATGAAATAGAAAGGCAGGTTGAGTCTTTAAAGCAATTTTTCGAAGTAGAATTAGTAGAAGAGTTTAAGCATTATATATAAGCTAAAATCCATAAGTATGCATGGATCGCAAAAAATTTAACGCATAGGTAATGAAAAATATGGTATAACCCTGCGTTATTTTAATAATGCAGGGAAATAATAATGAATAGAAGAGAACTTCTCAAAAACAGTGCAAAGATGATGCTTTTGGCATCAACCGTCGGAAGCGTATCTGCGACAGATAAGCTTGAAGAAAAAACAAATACTCCTAAAAATAAGAAACCCGGTATACCTCATATAGTGGTTGTAGGCGGAGGATGGTCCGGACTCTCTTTTGCCAAACACATTAAGATGTATGTGCCCCATGCAGAGATAACGCTAGTAGAGAAAAGAGATGAATTTATCTCTTGCCCTGTAAGCAATGCATGGCTTTTTGATCTTGTAGGTCTTGATTTTTTAGCTCATAGTTATATTGATGCTGCTAATAATCACGGTTATAGCTATTTTCAAGCTGAAGCGGTTGATCTGGATGCCAAACATAATATATTACATACGACACAAGGTGAACTATACTACGACTATTTGGTATTTGCTACAGGCATAACGTATGACTACTATGAATGGTGTAAAGATGATGAAATGCTTGAAAAGCGTCTGCGTACCGAGTATCCGGCAGCATTTATTCCGGGGTCAGAGCATTTAACTCTTAAGCGAAAGATAAAAAACTATAAAGCTGGGAACTTCATTATTACAGTACCAAGCGGTAATTACCGTTGTCTACCTGCACCTTATGAGCGTGCTTGTCTGCTGGCAGATTATATAAAACAGAATAATATAGACGGTAAAGTGATCATTTTAGATGCAAACAATACTGTGACTATCAAAGAGGAAGGATTTTTAAGTACTTTTAGAGAACTTTATAAAAAAGAGCTGGTTTATATGCCTGCCAGCAATATAGAGAGAATAGACCTTGATAAAAAAGTTATAGAGACAGAGTTTGACGAGATTGACTTTGAAGAGTTGTCATTCTATCCCAATGTACGTGCACCGAAACTGTTGGAGAAACTAGGGCTTACCACACAAACCCCGTATAATCGCGTAGAAGCCAATATGGATGTCTATACCAATCGTTTCAAAGGACATGATAACATCTTCGGATGTGGTGATATCCGTCCTATGGGTTTTTCAAAGTCCGGAAATACGGCATATACTGAGGGTGCGAATGTAGCCAAGATGGTAGCTGATGATATATCAAAGAAGAAGATCAAGTGGGTAAGTCCTACAACTTTTTGTGTCTCTATTATTTCTATGAAGCCCCAACGTGAGATGACACTGCTTTCTGAATATAAATACGGCTCTCACGGAGAGACACAATTTAAAAGTACTATTACTGATGAGAAGTGGAAAACCAATGGATTGGGGAAAGCCAAAGCACAGTTTAGTTGGGCACAGTCGATGTATGATAAGATGTTTTATGTATAAGTTTTAAGATTGAATTATCAAATACAAGGAAGTACCCCATTGGATAGAAAAGAGAATGAGAGTTTTAAGGTAATCCATTATCTTGCTGTACGATTATCTTAAAGTTATAAGCTCTCTTTCCAAATCTTAGAAAATATCTCTATAGCCTCTACCAACTCCTCCTCACCAAATCCGCCAAACCCCATACGTATCGCCTCATAGTTACCGCCTGAACGCTCTTTGGCTAGGTAGATCTTAATGCTATGCTCTTCAAGTAATGTATGAAACTTTTCCCAGTTAAATGGTACGGTAGGCATGATGAGTATGGCTAAGCCTCCTCCCTCTGCGAGTATCTCATAGGTATTTCCCAGTTTTTCTTTAAAAAGTGTAAGCATGAGATTGTGTTTTTTCTTGTTTAGTGTGCGTATCTTTCGTACATGTTTATCCCAGTGCCCACCTGCCATGAATGCCTCTAATGTTTTTTGTATCATGAGTGAAACTCTTGGAAAATGTGCATCATAACTCTTTTTAAAAAGTGGAAGTAAATGTTCCGGTAATACCATGTAGCTGAGTCTGAGTGCAGGTGAGAGTGATTTGGCGAAGGTACCCATGTAGACCACTCTGCCATTATTGTCTAATCCTTGTAGTGCAGGGATAGGGCGATTATTGTAAGCCAGTTCACTGTCATAGTCGTCTTCGATGATGAGTCCATCTACTTTATGAATATACTCCAGGAGTTTAAGTCGGTTTGGTACAGGCATAGTCACACCTGTAGGGTATTGGTGAGAAGGTGTGATGTATATGATCTTGACTTGAGATTGTTTAAGTGTAGGCAGATGTAGTCCTTGACTATCTACAGCTATTTTTTCTATTTGGTATCCATACTCCTCAAAGACACGTCTGGCAACATGATATCCCGGATGCTCTATGCCAAAATGTGTGTAGTTGTTTCGTAAAAGTTTAGCCAGTAAGCCCATGGCATCTGAAAATCCCGAACAAATGATTATCTGTCCTGCATGACACTTCACCCCACGGGAAGCTATAAGATACTTGGCTATCTCTTTGCGTAAGCCTAGTTCTCCTTGTCCATCATGGTAAGCTCCAAGGTCTAGTGTATCATTAATGCTTTTTGTGTAGAGACGTTTCCATAGTTTTAAGGGAAAAGTATCTGAGGTGAGCTGTGCCGGGAAGAAGTCATATGTATATGTTTTTGATGTGATTTCTATAGTAGGGATATCTTCTTTTGTAAAGGTGTCAAAATACAACTCACTTACATAGTAGCCACTCTTTGTTCGACTTTCAATATAGCCTTCTGCATAGAGTTGTGAATAGGCAGATTCCACAGTATTTTTACTTAGATTATATAGTGATGCTATCTTTCGTATAGAGGGAAGTTTGTCTCCTGGAATATAGTTACTTATAATATCTTCTTTTAGAGCATCATAGAGTTGTTTGTATAGAGGCTGATTGCTTTTAGGGGTTAAAATATACAAAATCTGTCCTTATAAAATAAAAATTATTTGTATCTTTACATAGGTACACTTCAGATATATAATAGCGTAAATAATTTGAGGATGAATTATGAAACAAGTTTTTGAAATAAAAGATAAAAATACTATCTACAAAGTATTAGATACTATAGAATACGGTATATTGGCTGTATCCAATAATGATGAACCCTATGCAGTACCTTTAAACTTTGTACGGTTAGAGGATGTCATTTACTTTCACGGAGCGTTGAGTAATAAAAAGATGAAGATACTGGCTGCCAATCCAAAAGTCTCTTTTTCCGTAGTGCAAAGTTATTCACTTATAGCTTCATTTTTCAGTTCCAACGATGGGCTGGCATGTCCTGCTACGCAGTTCTTTAAGTCTGTCAGTATTGACGGAGTTACAGAATTTGTAGAGAGTAGAAATGAAAAAGTTCTGGTTTTCGAAGCTCTTATGAAAAAGCTGCAACCTGAAGGCGGGTATAAACCTTTTTCAGATGCAGCCTATGACAATGTAATTAAAGCTACAGCAGTAGTGAAGATAATTCAAAGCTCTATGCGATGCAAGTTCAAGTTTGGGCAACATCTGAGCCAAGAGAGATTTGAGATGATACTTTCTCATTTAGAAAAGCGTGATAGCGATACTGATAAATATACTATTGATATAATGAAACAGTTAAGGAATAAAGATGGAATATAAAATAGCAACACTTGAAGATATAGAAGCCACATTAAGACTCCATGCAAAATACCAAGTAGATACAATCGCTGAAGAAGATAAAAAAGATGGTTTTGTAACTACTGCTTTTACAAAAGGAGAACTTACCCAACTCATAGAACAAGAGCAAGGTTTATTTATCGCTAAAGAGGGTGATGAAGTGTTGGCTTATGTGATGGCTGCTTCATGGCAGTTTTGGTCTAAGTGGGTGATGTTCCAGTATATGATAGAAGATTTACCCAATTTAGAGTATAAAGGTCAGAAATTAAGTATAGAGAATTCTTACCAGTACGGACCGATCTGTATAGATAAACGTGTAAGAGGTACAGAAGTACTTCCAAATATTTTTGAATTTGCATTAGAACATATGGCTAAACGATATCCTATACTTGTAACCTTTGTCAACCAAATAAATCCACGTTCTTTCCAAGCCCATGCTCATAAACTTGGGCTAGATATTATTCAGGAGTTTGACTTTAATGGGAACAGGTATTGGGAGTTGGGGTGTTTGACTTCTTGGTCTGGGATTTGACAAATCTTGAAAAAAGTACTAGACTTCTGAGATAAAATCAAAAGGAGAGCCAAATGAAACAAACATCATTTACTACATATTTTAATACAAGAATCATTGCTCTTCTTCTCTCTTTTTTCCTGCTTAGCCTCTAAGCATTTTACATATATTTTTATAGATTCCTTGATTGGATGGCCTGTTATATTTGCTATGCATACAATAATTATCTGTAGGGTGTTGTCTCCTGACAACACTTAAATACCAATAGGATGATTATAATGCTTATCATATGGTGCAGTGAGGACACCGCACCCTACAAAAGAAGAGAAAAATGATGAAAAAAACAGAAGAATTAAATAACTGGAATCCTGAAACTTACAACAAATATACCCACTTTGTATCGGCATTGGCATTGCCTGTGGTAGATTTGCTTGATCCAAAAGAAGGAGACAAAATTTTAGATGTTGGTTGCGGTGAAGGTACTTTAGCGGTAGAGATACAAAAGCGGGGTGCTAATGTTATAGGTATAGATATGAGTAAGGAAATGATAAATTTTAGTAGAGCCAAAGATATAGAAGCTTATGTAGGATCAGTGACAAACTTACCATATAATGAGCAATTTGATGGTGTATTTTCCAATGCAGTATTACACTGGGTAAAAGATGCAAGAAATGCAGTAAAGAACATAGCTAAAGTACTTAAAGACGGTGGTAGATTTGTCTGTGAGTTTGGAGGAGAGGGTAATGCTTACTATTTGGTAAGTGTCATGGAAGAAGTTTTTGTCAATCACCCTGAATTTGGAGATTTTGACAACCCTTGGTATTTCCCTAGTGTAGAGGAGTATAAGAGACTTTTGGAGTCTGAAGGATTTAGTGTAGAGTACATAGAACTTATTCCAAGACCTACACCTATAGATGATATAAATAACTGGTTTGATATATTTGCTAATGGTGTGACAGAACATTTGAATGTGGAGCAATTTGAAACTTTTAAAATGGAATGTCGAGATATTTTGAAAAATAAAATCTATAGTGATGAAGAAGGTTGGATATTGGACTATAAGAGATTACGGGTAAGGGCAATAAAATGTTAGATTAACCTTTCTATAGTACACTTTTAAAAATTTCAACTAAGGATAAATATGAAAAAAGTTTTACTGTTATTGGGCTTTTTAAGTGTAGGCCTTTTTGCAGACTTTAAAACTATTGGAGTAGAAGAGTTTGAAATGCTTCAAGCCAAAGGTCTTCCTGTTATAGATATCCGAACTCCGGGAGAATGGAAACAGACAGGCATCATTAAAGGTGCACACAAGATGATGTTTTTTGCTCCAAACGGCCAGCCGGATCTTGCTGGCTGGTTTTTTAAGTTAGGGCATCTGGTAAAAGACAGGAAAGAGCCGTTTATTATCTATTGTGCTCATGCAAATCGTTCTAAAACTTTAGGGAAAGGGCTTGAGCAGATGGGGTTTGAAAATGTCTATGAGCTTAAAGGCGGTATAGAAAACGGTTGGATAAAAGCTGGTAAGAAAACAGTCAAATAGAATGATGAAAAAAAATTATTTTTTTCTTTCTATGCTGCTGTTATTGACAGCTTGTGATGAAAAGCCGATAGTGACTGTCTACAAAAAAGAGATAGTGACTGCCCCGCCTACATGTTTGAAACTGCAAGTACAATCTTCTAACAAACAAATTATCAATATCCTGGAAGAAATGTATGACTTTAACAGCTCATGCAGCTACAGGCTTGATGTGAGCTATAAAGAGGGTATCCACTGCAACAGTACAAACAATGCTTGCTCTTCAGCATTGGGAAACTTTCCACACAGCTATCTGAATATGGAAATACGAAAAGGCTTTTCTTTGTATTATAGTTACTATATTGATCTCAAAGAAGAGGTTAGTGACAGTGACTTGGAAAAAGGTATGGAGAGAATAAAAGATGATTTACATATTGGACAATAGTAAATAAAGGATGTCATATGTTTATGGTAGAAAAGAATAAAGCACAAAAAGAGAGACTTGAAAAGATATATAAAAAAGTAAAAGCAGTATATGGTACTGTACCTCCCCAAATGGAATTTTTGGGAAACATTGAAGCTGATTATCTGGAGGAATTTCTCATCTCTGCCGTACGGATAGCCAAACATCCACATATCGATTTTGATCTTTTTGCTTTTCTACGTTTGTATATTGCTTTTAAAGAGGGATATGCCTACTGTAAAATGTTCAATACTCAAATGTTGGATAGTCGTGGTTACAGTAAAGAGATACAAAGTGCTGTTATTGAAGAGATTGCCAATATCCCCTTTGATAAAAAGCATCAAGCCCTGGCTCAGTTTGCCATAAAGGCCATTTATGAGAGTAAAGCATGTATGAAGAGTGACTTTAATGCACTTTACACAATGGGTTGGAGTCAACGAGATGTTTTTGATGTTATCGAACATGCCGGAACACTGCTAAGAAACGGTAGAATATTGACTGCATATAGTGACAAGGAGTAGAGAATGGATGTAGCTTTGATCCCTTTTGCCAAACATAT
>Ga0256828_1000066_pt1 | contig 68606 bp, 69 predicted proteins | sample CV88metaG_FD_185993 | JGI IMG/M metagenome (GOLD analysis project Ga0256828, IMG submission 185993) | Hydrothermal vent microbial communities from East Pacific Rise, Pacific Ocean - CV88 | ecosystem: Environmental > Aquatic > Marine > Hydrothermal vents | place: Pacific Ocean: East Pacific Rise...
TATGAATAGTATCAACTCTTTTCTCAGAGAGATATTTTTAAACCTTAGTCACTTTGACTAAGGTTTTCTACAAAAAAACTTGAAATATTTCTCAAAATAGTATATAATCCCACAAAAATTATGACAATATAGGAGAAACACAATGGCAAAACATCAGTTTCAAACAGAAATAGGACAACTTTTAAAGCTTATGACACACTCTTTATACTCAAATAAAGAGATTTTTATTCGTGAGCTTGTCTCCAATGCAAGTGATGCACTCGATAAATTTAACTACCTTTCATTAACCAATGAGGCATTCAAAGAAGAGGATTGGTCTGGAAAGATTACCATTAAACTAGACAAAGAAGATGGCTCTATGACCATTGCTGATAATGGTGTAGGGATGAATGAAGAGGATTTAATGAATCATCTTGGAACCATTGCAAAGTCTGGAACCAAAGCCTTTATGGAGAGCCTAACAGGTGATGCAAAAAAAGATAGTAACCTTATTGGACAGTTTGGGGTAGGGTTCTACTCAGTCTTTATGGTAGCAGACCACGTAGATGTCATCTCTAAAAAAGCAGGAGAGGAGCAAGCGTATAAATTCTCTACTGATGGTACAGGTGAGTATGAAGTAAGCCCTGTAACCAAAGAGGAACACGGTACGGTTATCTACATTAAGCTCAAAGAGGATGAGAAAGAGTTTTTAGATAAGTGGAGAACCCAAGAGGTAGTCAAGAAGTACTCTAACCACATTGCATACCCTATTATGCTCAACTACTCAGAAGAGGAGACAGAGGGTGAGGGTGATGATGCAGTGACTAAAATGGTCAATAAAACAGAGCAAATTAACGCAGCCACAGCCCTTTGGACACTACCAAAGTCAGAGCTTAAAAAAGAGGATTACATTGAGTTCTATAAGACCATTGCACACGGAGATGATGAGCCACTTACTTACTTACACAATAAAGTAGAAGGGGCACAAGAGTTTACTACACTCTTTTACATTCCAAAAACAGCACCAATGGATATGTATAGAGCAGACTATCAACCAGGAGTAAAACTCTATGTCAAACGTGTCTTTATTACCGATGATGACAAAGAGTTGTTACCACCATATTTACGTTTTGTTAAAGGAATTATTGACTCTGAAGATTTACCACTGAATGTAAGCCGTGAGTTACTTCAAGAGAATAAGATTTTGGCAAACATTAAACAAAACTCAACGAAGAAGATTCTTCAAGCCATTAAGAAGCTTAAAGGGGAAGATGCTGATACATTCGTTGCACAATACAACCGTGTGATGAAAGAGGGTGTCTATATGGACCACGTCAATAAAGCACTTCTTCTTGATATTGTTAAGTATAAGTCATCTACCCAAGAGGGACTTGTAAGCTTTGAAGAGTATATTAGCCGTGGTGACTCTGAGAAGAAAGAGATTTACTACATTATTGGTGAAGATGAGAAGGTTTTAAGAAACTCTCCTCTACTTGAAGCGTACAAAAAAGCGAACATTGAAGTGCTTATTATGGATGACCACGAAGTCGATAGCATTGTCACACCAATGATTGGAGAGTACAAAGAGTGGACACTTAAAGATATTACAACCATTGATGCACCTGACTCTAAGACTCAAGAGGAGAAAGAGGAGATTGCTAAAGAGTTTAAATCTTTAACTGAAAAGATTAAAGAGGCACTTGGTGAAGAGGTAAAAGAGGTTAAAACCACCACACGTCTTACAAGCAGTCCATCATGTGTCATTAAAGACCCAAATGACCCAATGGCAGGAATGGCTGCGATGTTTGCACAGATGGGACAAGAGATGCCAGAGACCCCTCTTATTTTAGAGATTAACCCAGACCATGAGATGATTAAGAAGCTCGATAGCCTTGAAGATGAAGCACTCTTTGGTGATTTAAGTTGGATTCTGCTTGACTCTGCAAAACTCTCAGAGGGGTTAGAGCCTAAAGATAAAGGTGCATTTGCACAACGTGTGGCTAACCTTGCAACCAAAGCACTCTAAATTGAGAGAGAATGAAACACTCTAATGTGAATGTTGTAAGAGGATAGGTAAAAAAGCCTATCCTTTATCTACTCTTAGATAGAGTAGAGTTAATTTAAAAGAGGGGGGAGTCTGATGTGTCTTATCATCTAGTCTTAAAATTTCTCTCTCTTCTCCTTCTCTTTGGTACCTCTTTGTTTTCCAATCCCTCTTCAACACTTCTTACACCTACACAACAACAATGGGTCAATGCACACCCCACTATCTATGCTTGTGTGGAAGATACGTGGGCACCTTTTAGTTATAGAAATAGCAATCAGGCATTAGTAGGACTCTCTAAAGATTATCTCGATACTGTCACACACAATATTGGGTTAAAGGTGGTATATAGGGTCTATGAGCGTTGGGAAGATATTTTAAAAGATACCAAAGCACAAAAGTGTGACCTGCTCAATGGTCTTTACTATACCCCTAAGCGTGAAAAGTATATTGAATATACCATTCCCTATTTACAGATGAAAGAGTATTTCTTTGTACGTAGAGGTAGCCCTTTGGTTGAGTCGTTAGATGATTTAAAAGGAAAAAGAGTCGCACTTGTAAAGGGCTATGCTATTACGGAGTGGTTACGTGCCTATGATGACCCAAGTATAGAGATTGATGAGAAAGAGAGTATCACAGCGTGTCTGTATGCTATCTCAACGGGTGAGAGTGATGTCTATATTGGAGATACCCCCTCAGCACGTTACAATATGGAGAAACACTTTATCTCAGATATTGTCATTTCAGGTATCAACAAAGAGCGTATAGAGCGTAAACTCTGTATGGGTGTTAAGAAGTCCTATGCACCTTTGGCTGAGATTTTAAGTAAAAGTATTGCACACCTTTCGGAACAAGAGCATAAGCGTATTCGTGAAAAATGGATGAGTGAGATTCAACCAAAAATCAATTGGGTATTCATTGGAGTACTCTTAGGTGTGGTAACTTTGGTTGTCTTGTTGGTACTTCTTTTTAATTGGCGATTAAGAAAGTTAGTCAAGCTTAAAACCCTTGAGTTAGAGAGGCTTAATGGTGAGTTGGAGTCTAAAGTACAAGAGCGTACACAAGCGTTACAGCAACTCAATGAGCAGTTACAACGCTCAGCTAACACAGACCCTCTTACGGGTATCTACAATAGACGCTATTTTTTTGATATTTCAAAGAAGATATTAGCAGATGCCCAAAAAGAGGGGAGGGTGATGAGTATTGCAATGATGGATATTGACCACTTTAAGAAGATTAACGATACCTATGGTCACGATGTGGGTGACAGGGTGATACAAAAGAGTGTAGAGGTCATTAAAGCACACTTACGCAGTGAAGATATTTTTATCCGTTTTGGAGGAGAGGAGTTTTTACTTCTTATGCCTCATACTCCACCTAAAGAGGCACAAAAGCGTTGTGAAGAAATTCGTAAGAGCATAGAGGCATCACGAATGATTGATGAGAAAACAGAGGTGACTATGAGTATAGGACTCTCCTTTTTACATCCAGATGATAGAGATATTGACCAGATTGTCAAACGTGCCGATAATGCACTCTATCAAGCAAAGAGGGGAGGACGTAACCGAGTTGAGGTAGAGGAAGCCTAGCTTACTCTACTTTTTGTTATAATAGAGTAATAAATCTCTTTTTAGGATGTGCTTATGTCTCATACGGTTATCTCCCCACAAAAAAAAGCAACCATTGTTTCTAGTTCTGTGGCGACTCTTTTAGTCGTTGTGAAACTCTTTATTGGTATTACTAGTGGTTCTGTGGCTGTTTTGGCTTCAGCTATTGACTCACTACTAGATACTTTGGTTTCACTCTTTAACTTCTTTGCCATTAAAAAGTCTGAAGAGAATCCCAATGAGGAGTATCACTATGGTAAAGGAAAAATCCAAGCCATTGCTGCTGTGATTGAGGGAACAGTGATTACTATCTCTGGTATCTATATTATCTATGAAGCGATAAAGAAGTTTAACAGTGGTACAACAACTTCTCTCTTGACCCCTTCTATTTTAGCGATGCTTTTTTCTATTGTAGTGACCTACTTTTTGGTACAGTATTTGCTAAAAATTGCGAAAGAGACAGATAACCTTGTGATTCGTTCTGATGCACTGCACTATCAGACAGACCTTTGGAGTAATGGTGCTGTTTTGGTGGCATTGGTACTTGTCTACCTGAGTGGAGTAGATGCCATTGATGCACTCTTTGGTTTAGGAATAGGTCTTTACATTATCTACTCAGCCTATGAGATTATAGAGGAGGGGATTGAGATTTTACTCGATAAAGCCCTAGAGGGTGAGGTGGTTGCCTCTATTGGAGAGATTATCTCCAAGCACCCAGAGGTTAACTCCTATCATTGGTTAAAAACACGTACCGATGGTACAACAAACTTTATTGAGTTTCATCTAGTCTTACGCCCCAATATGCTACTCATTGAAGCCCACCGTATTGCTGAAGAGGTTGAAGATGAGATTATGCTTCTTCAACCTCAGAAAAAGTGGGCAATTACTCCCCACTTTGACCCCTATGATGATGAAGAGATGAACAATGCACTCTTTTTAGGAAAGCCTTTAGTAGAAAATGAGTCAAAGAGATGATTTACCTACTCTCTCCTACACCAAAAGAGGGAACACACCCACTACCAATGATTGCGTTTCATCTTTTAGATGTCCCTTTGGTAGTGGAGGGGTATGACCTTTTAATGTTTACCTCCAAACAGGCTGTCTTAAGTGCTGAAGCGTTAAATCCTCAATGGAAAGAGATACCCACCTTAGCCATTGGTAGAGCAACAGCCAAACAGATAGAAGCTTTAGGTGGGCGTGTGCGTTATCTACCTGAGCATTTTTATGGTGAAGTGTTAGCTGAGGATATTTTAAAACTTTTTCACCATCAAAAGATTCTCTATATTCGTCCCAAAGAGGTATCGTTTGATTCACGTGCTTTTTTAGCAAAGGCAGGGGTGGTACTTGATGAGGTCATCATCTATCAGACAGTGTGTAGAGCCTATAAGCCGAGTGATGCCCCTCCAAAGGGAGCAGTCATTATCTTTACCTCTCCTTCTACTATTCACTGTTTTTTTAAGAGTTTTGTGTGGGATAAGAGTTATCGTGCTGTGGTCATTGGCGAGGCAACCAAACGTCATTTACCCCATGATGTGGAGGTATTTGTAGCCAATGAACCATTAATTTCCTCATCTATTGCAAAAGCAAAAGAGGTTTTAACGGCAAATGAGATATAATCTCTTTAACCTAGGTGATGCGATGACTGTTTTTGGGGTCCAACATTAATCTTAGTGGGACATGTAGTCTCTTGGTGTGTGGCAGTTTTCGTTTGAGGCTCTTCATTGAGGCGAGAATTCAGCCCCTAAAAAGAGCTCTCTCCTACACCGTTGGCTATTTAGGGCCGATATTTGCAGAACGCTCACCCGGGGTATTTAGTAGTGACGATAACCATTCGTTTCTCCTAAATGCCCCTTTTTTTGGCTAGATATTATTTTGGAGAAGTAGATGAATGTATTGATTTTAGGTGCAGGTGGAAGAGAGTACTCTATTGGATTGGCATTAAGTCATGATGAAAATGTAGAGAAAATTTACTTTGCTCCAGGAAATGGTGCGACAGATGAATTGGGAGAGAACCTCTCTATTTCAGATTTTCATGCACTGGCTGATTTTGTAGAGAATAATGGGGTTGACTTAACCATTGTAGGTCCTGAAGCACCATTGGTTGAGGGTGTGGTGGATATCTTTGAAGAGAGAGGATTAACCATCTTTGGACCAACAGCAAAAGCTGCACAGCTTGAGGGGTCTAAAATCTTTATGAAAAACTTCTTAGCACGTCATAATGTACCAACAGCAAAATATATTGAAACAGACTCTCTACAAGAGGCGTATGATTTCATTGGTACACTTGAAGCTCCTATTGTGGTAAAAGCTGATGGTCTTTGTGGTGGAAAAGGTGTGATTATTGCACAAAGTCACGATGAGGCAAAAAAAGCAGCTGGAGAGATGCTGAGTGGAAACTCTTTTGGAGAGGCTGGTACTAAGATTGTTGTAGAGGAGTTCTTAGATGGGTATGAACTCTCTGTATTTGCTATTTGTGATGGAAAAGATTATGTCGTACTTCCAGCAGCACAAGACCATAAAAGACTCTTAAATAACGATGAGGGTCCAAACACAGGAGGTATGGGTGCGTATGCTCCAACCCCTCTGGTCAATGATGAAATCTATGCAAAACTTGATGAGCGAGTCATTAAACCTACGCTAAAAGGAATGCAAGAGGAGGGGATGCCATTTACGGGTGTACTCTTTATTGGTGTCATGGTGGTTAAAGGTGAACCAATTATCTTAGAGTACAATGTACGTTTTGGTGACCCTGAGTGTGAAGAGTTAATGCCTTTATTGAAATCACCAGCGAGTGAACTTTTTTATAAAGCAGCAACAGGTGATTTAGCCAATGCTACCATTGAGTTTCACGATAAATATGCCGTAGGTGTCGTAATGGCAAGTAAAGATTATCCGTATAAGAGTACTCCTCCAGCTGAGATTATTATTGATGATATTCATCACGAAGATTTAGAGGGGAATGCACACATCTCTTATGCTGGTGTAAGCCGTGGAGAAGATGGGAAACTCTACGCTTCAGGTGGGCGTGTATTGGTTTGTGTGGGGCTTGGTGACTCTATTGCACAAGCACAACAAAGAGCCTATATGCTTGTAGGTCAAGTACACTTTGCAGGGAAACAGTGTCGAACCGATATTGCTTATCAGGCACTTTAATCGTCTATTTTGATGTTTAAACTCTTTGTTATTCTCTTTACCCTCTCTCTTTCTCTTTGGGGTAAAGCAGAAGAGAAAAAACCTCTGTTAGAAGTCCACGCTCAAACCATTGAGAGTACCAAAAATGGTATAAATGCCTATGGTGGCGTCGAGGTTTTTTATGATGGTTCACTCATTCACGCACAACGTGTAACATTTGACCAAAAAAAGCAAAAACTCACCTTTTTAGGTAACATTGAAACCCTTGGTCCTCAAGGGAGTAAATCTTTAGCAAAACATTTAACTATTTTTACTAAAACGCAAGAGGTTGTCTTTAAAAAACTCTTTTTGAGTACAAAAGATGATATTTGGATTTATACCGATAAAGCAACCAAAAAGGGCGTACACTATGCGTTAGGGCAGAGTGTACTCTCTAGTTGTGAAGTCTCTAACCCTCTGTGGAAGATGACCTTTGCCTCATCGGAGTATGACAGTAACAGTAGTTATTTAAGCCTACACCATACTAAAGTCTATTTTTTAGATACCCCTATTTTCTATTTCCCTTATCTTTCATTTTCGACGAAGAGTGAGAGAAGTTCTGGTTTACTCTTTCCTTTAATGGGGTCAACACAAGAGGGATTTGTCTATGAACAGCCTCTCTTTTGGGCAATCTCTCCTAGTATGGACTTAGAGATTGACCCTCAAATTCGCTTCAATCGTAGTCTAGGGGCTTATGGGACATTTCGTTTTGTCGATACAGCACGCTCCTCTGGTACACTGAGAATGGGGTATTTTAAAGACGATAGCAGTTACCATACCGATAGCAATGAGAGTCGTCACTATGGTTTAGAGTTTCTCTATGAGAGAGAAGACCCTTTTGCCTATGCACTTCCTCAAGGGTTTCATGATGGACTCTATATTAATATGACGCTATTAAATGATATTGACTATTTAAATCTACAAAAGCAACCACTTGAGCATTTTAGCTTTATGACACCACTGCAAGAGTCTAAATTGAACTATTTTATAGAGGGTGAGTCATTCTATTTTGGTTTAAACAGTCAATATTTTATCGATACACGTCAAGAGAGTAATGAGAATACGGTTCAGATTCTCCCCTCTTTACAGTGGCACTCCTATTTACAGGCATTAGGCAAGAGTAAACTCTTTTATAGTGTGGATATGACAGTAAATCACTTTTATAAAGAGGAGGGTGCGACCCTCAAAGAGGTAGCGTGGCGTATTCCTTTGAGTTATCACTTCTCCTTTTTTGAAGATTATCTTCAACTATCTGTTGAAGAGTCATTCTATTATAGTCGTTATTTTTTTGAGCATACGACCTTAGAAGATGATAGCCTTAGTTACTCTAGTAGTGTCTATAAGATGAAGCTCTTTTCAGATTTAGTAAAATCCTATACAGATTATACACACGTTATTCAGCCCTTTGTTGATTATATCAAACCAGGTAATGCCAAAGAGCGTCCCGTTGCATTTGATACCCTCTCTAGTGATGCACAATCACTCTTAGTGGTCAATTTACCAGAGGAGCAGTATACGTTTGGATTGAGTCAATACCTCTATGATGATACAATGAAACTTCGTTTTTTTGAGCGTTTTGAACAAGCATTTTTTCCTGAGCGTCAAGAGCAGTGGGGGGATATGCAAAATGAACTCTCCTACTACTGGAGTGTTTGGCGTCTCTACAACCGTTTACGTTACTCTCACGCCTATCATACCCTCAGAGAAACCTCAAGTTGGCTAGAGGTAGAAAAGCCTCGTTATCGTCTACGTCTAGAGCATAGTTATAAGAAGGTACTCCCTGATGAGTTAGATGTGACACCTTCTAATGATTTAGGGGTGGATTTTCTCTACCATTGGAGTAAAAAGATTTCGCTCAATGGAGGTTTGAGTGTGAATTTAGATAACCAATCAGACAGACAGTGGCGTATAGGTGGGGCGTATGAAGAGGATTGTTGGCAGATGGTACTCTCTTTAAAGCAGACCATACTACCTCGCCCATCAGGCTCATCCAGAGATAACAGTTTTTATGTACAGTTTAACTTTGTTCCTTTTTTTAGCACAGGAGCGTTAGAGTAGTGTTGCCTCAAAAACCCATAGAAGCCATTGAAGAGGCATTAGATGTCTTAGCCTTGCCACCGTTTATCTCTAAAAAAGATATTAAAGCACAATACTATGCACTCTCTAAAAAACACCATCCAGATAGAGGAGGAGATGCTCAAGAGATGGAGAAGATTAACCGTGCTTATAGGCTTTTGATGAAATATATAGAAAGCTTTCGCTATACTTTTGATGAACAAGAGGTCAATAAACAGTTTCCAGGAGCAGGACATGCAGAACAATTCCAACCCTAACCTCTATTTTAAAAACCGTGAAGATGCTTCTCAAAAGTTAATCGATGTCTTACCGATGCATCTTTTGGCATCTCATCACGCTGTGATGATTGGTGTGAGTGAGGGGGGAGTCTATTTTGCACATAAATTAGCACAAGCACTCAATGGTGAGATGGATATTCTCTTAACTGAGCCTATTATGGCACCGAATAATCCAGAAGTGCCTATTGCAATGATTTCTGAAACCAAAGAGGTTGTGATGCATAAAGCATTGGTTGAAGCTTTTGAGATTAGCGAAGATTATATCTATGCACAAGCTGAACGAAAATATGATGAAGAGGTACTCTCTTATGTCTATAAATATCGTAAAGGAAAAGAGTTACTCCCACTTGAAGGGAAGTATGTTGTCTTAGTGGATGAGTGTATTGAGACAGGATTGACCATGATGGTAGCGTTAAAGTCTGTCATTGAACGAGGAGCGAAGAATATTTATATTGCTACGCCTATTTTAGATAAAACCGTCTATGAAAATCTGTTGAGTGTCTGTGATGGGGTTTTTTGCCCTCATAAGATACAAGACTATATTTCGATAGAATACTATTATGAAGATGTTGAGGCAATCACTTTTGAAGCATTAGAAGAGATGGTCGAAGCGTCTATGAATAACCATAACCAAAAGAAGGATTAAAAAAACCATGAATGAACAACGTATAGAAATAAACACCAATAATATCAATGAAACCTATATTTTTAACAAAGTAGCAAAACAAGCCAGTGGTGCTGTTATGTATCAACAAGGCAAAGCTGTCTTAATTGCTGCTGTGGCAATTGATGAAAAGCCCGTAGATGAAGATTTTCTTCCTTTAACCGTTCAGTATATGGAGAAGTCTTATGCTGCAGCTAAAATTCCAGGGGGGTTTATTAAAAGAGAGACAAAACCAGGTGATTTTGAAACACTCACTTCACGTATTATTGACCGTTCTCTTCGTCCACTTTTCCCTAAAGGATTTCACTATCCAGTTACTATTACAGTGATGGTTGTAAGTTCAGATGAGAATGTCGATATGCAAGTAGCAGGACTTCACGCAGCAAGTGCAGCACTCTTTACTTCAGATATTCCTGTCCAAAACTCAGTCTGTGCTGTACGTATTGGAACAGAGGGGGATAATTTGGTTATTAACCCTACTTTAACAGAGCAAGAGAGTAGTGAGTTAGATTTACTTGTGGTTGGTTCTGGTAGTGATATTGTGATGATTGAGATGCGTACACTCGCATCTGAAGAGGAGGGTGTACAGTGTGCCAATGAGTTCTCAGAAGAGGCATTGGTTGATGTGATTGCTATGGCATCTGAAGCAATTGAACAAGCCTCTAAAGCAACCACTGAAGCCTTTGGGGTGGCTGTGAAAACACCTTTAGAGCTTCTTTTAGCTGAAGAGAAAGTAGACAATGAACTCTATGAGTATATTGCATCAAACTATGCGAAAGATGTGGCAAAAGCAATTGCTCATATGGCAAAGTCTGAACGCTCTTCAGAGTTGAAAAAAGTACGTAGTGCCATCTTAGAGGCACTTGAAGCTGAAGGGAAAGAGGCAGATAAAGAGCTGGTATCTAAAGTCTTAGAGCGTTATAAAAAGAGTGTGGTTCGTGCGATGATTCTAGAAGAGGGTGTTCGTGCAGATGGAAGAGCCTTAAATGAGGTACGTCCTATTAGTATTGAGACCAATATTCTCCCTTCAGTACACGGTTCATGTCTCTTTACACGTGGACAGACACAAGCCCTTGTTACGGTAACACTAGGAGATAAAAAAGATGCACAGTCGTATGAGTTGATTACAAAAAATACACAACAGTATGAGAAGTTTATGGTTCACTATAACTTCCCAGGGTACTCTGTGGGTGAAGCAAAATTCATTGGCGCACCAGGTCGTAGAGAGTTAGGACATGGAAACCTCGGTAAACGTGCAATGGAACCAACCATTCCTCTTGATTACGATGGAAGTATTCGTTTGGTATCTGAGATTTTAGAGTCTAATGGTTCTTCATCTATGGCAACGATTTGTGGAGGGGCTTTGGCACTCAAAGCTGCACAAGTAGAGACAACAGCATTGGTTGCTGGTATTGCTATGGGCTTGGTGACAGATGGTCAGAAGTATGCTGTTTTAACGGATATTATGGGTTTAGAGGACCACGATGGAGATATGGACTTTAAAGTTGCAGGAACAACAGAGGGAATTACTGCACTTCAGATGGATATTAAACTAGGTGGTATTGATATGTCTGTGCTTCGTGATGCACTGGTACAAGCACGTGAAGGTAAAGCACATATTTTAGGGTTAATGCAAGAGAGTCAAAAGCAGATTCAACGCAGTACAGCACTTCCAACAACAGAACATTTTATGGTGCATCCTTCTAAGATTGTGGATATTATTGGAAAAGCAGGTGCAACCATTCGTGAGATTATTGAGAAGTTTGAAGTCAGCATTGACCTTGACCGTGATGCTGGAGGTGTGAAACTCTCAGGTGGTGACAAAGAGAAAGTTTTAGCTGCACGTGAACATATTGAACGTATTGCCTCTACACCTGTGAAGAAGCAGATGGAGTATAAAGTAGGTGAGGCATATGAGGGAAAAGTGAAGCGTATTGTTGACTTTGGACTCTTTGTAGAGATGCCAGATGGTTTTGATGCACTACTTCATATCTCTAAAGTAGCCAAAGAGCGTGTGAATAACCTCTCTGAGCGTTACAGTGAGGGTGAGATGATTACCGTTGTTGTGATGGAGCAAAAAGGGAAAAAAGTTGAGCTTGCTACCCCTGAGTTTTTAGCCTAACTTAAAAAAGTTTTGCTATACTTTCGACGTTCATTAAGAGTCATTAGTAGGGAAACAGCTTGCATTTATGTGGTTGTTGGCAGTTTTTAGACTGTTTACGCTATCCGAACAGACTTTTAAGGCAGTCGAAGGGACTTAAAACCTATTTATTTAAAGGATATAAAATGAAAAAGTTTTTCTTACTTTTCTTAGCACTTGGTGCTGTTGCTTTCGCTGGTGAAGGTGAATCTATGATTAAAGCTTACTCAGTAGTTGCTGCTGGTGTTGGTCTTGGTCTTGCTGCTCTTGGTGGAGCTATTGGTATGGGTCATACTGCTGCTGCGACAATCGCTGGTACAGCTAGAAACCCAGGTCTTGGTGGTAAACTTATGACTACAATGTTTATTGCTCTTGCTATGATTGAAGCGCAAGTTATCTATACATTGGTAATTGCACTTATCGCTCTTTACGCTAACCCATTTATCGGTTAATTTAAAGAAACATTAAGTTTGTGATGGTATAATTCCCTCACAACTTAATGTTACCCCTCATTTTTAAAAAGTCTAATGATACTTTAAATCATTAACCACACGATGCGTCAGTGGTGGAACGGTAGACACGCTACCTTGAGGGGGTAGTGCCCTACGGGTGTGGAGGTTCAAATCCTCTCTGACGCACCATCTTCTTTTATGAAAAATCCCTTCTAAAATTTTACATTATCTTAAGAATAACCTATTTTTTTCTTTTTTTACTCTTTTTTTAAGATAGATTTGTGTTATAATAGCTACACCATAATTAAAAAGGAAAAAGAATGACAAAAGCAGAATTCGTTGAATTGGTACAAAAAAATGGAGAGTTTGAAAGCAAAGCAGCAGCAGATAAAGCCGTAAAAGCATTTATTGCCTCTGTAACAGAAGCTTTAGTAAATAAAGAGACTGTCTCTCTTGTAGGATTTGGTATCTTCACAACCGTAGAAGTAGCAGAGAAGAGTGGTAAAGTACCAGGAACAGATAAAACCTATACAAAACCAGCACATACTGCACCAAAATTCAAAATTGGTAAAACACTTAAAGAAGCCGTAGCAGCGGGTAAATAAGGTTTTCCCTTTTAGAGAGAGTCGTCACTCTCTCTTTTTTCTTCATCTTCTCTTTATCTCTTATCCATCACACTGTAACCATCTCTAAGCTATACTTTCATATCTGAATATGAAGGACAATAATGCAGTTAAAAGAGACTATCTGTTTAGGTGTAGCAGGAAACTTTGCACACCATTTAGAACAAGCTGGCGAACTTGAGGATTTTAAAGAGGTACAAACAACCACCCCTGATGCCCCAAAAGGTATTTTTCCTTTCTATCTTCCTCATCAAGAGGGTTTTTTATCGGTCTACTCTATTGGCACAGAGAAGTTAGAGCTTCCTACTTATGAAGCCAATGCTCAAGTAGAACCAGAGATAGCCCTTTTATGTGATATTACCTACAATGATGAGGGGGAGGTGATTGCACTTGATGCAAAGAAGTTTACCACGTTTAATGATTGTACCATTCGTAAAGAGGGTGCAAAGAAGATTTCTGAAAAGAAGAGTTGGGGAGAGAACTCTAAGGGGATTGGAGATAAGTGGATTGATATAGACACCTTCAGAGAGGGTGGGGTGATGGACAGTTACCACCTTTGCTCTTTTGTGAAGCGTGATGGCATCTTACACCCTTATGGGGTTGATGCACCCTTAGTAGGCTACTCTTACTTCTATGAGCGTTTAGAGAAGTGGTTGATTGAGAAGATGAACCATCAAAAAGAGTTTGGACCACTTGAAGATATCTCTGCACACTTAAAGGCATCACACTATCCTAAACAAGCCCTTATTAGTATTGGTGCGACAGCGTACGCTGAATTTGGAGAGAAAAACTACTTACAAGAGGGTGATGAAGTCTATGTGATTGCGTATGATAGCCGTGTTGATGATGCCAAAGATTTAACGCCAACTCAAACAAAAGTTGTCTTACATCAGCGTGTTGTCTAACACCTTCAAAAAGAAGGTGTTTTCATTGTAGGGTTAGCTCTTAAACCAAGATTTAATTCTATCAAAGGCTGAATCAAAGGTTGATTTATGAGGACTACTCTCTACCCCATAGCTCTCTTGGAGTTTTTCAAGCAGTGCTTTTTGTTCCTCATTAATCTTCTTTGGAAGTACCATACGCACTTGTGCAATGAGTCTTCCTTTCCGTCCTGAGTGAACATCTGGTACACCCTCATTCTCAAAGATAAATTGCTCTTTATCTTGGGTGCTTTGTTTGAGTTCAAGCTCAAGCTCTCCTTGGAGTGCAGGAATAGAGATGGTCTCTCCAAGAATAGCTTGGGTAAAGAAGACAGGTACTTCAATGTAGATATCATTTCCATTACGAATAAAGTTCTCATCCTCTTCTACAATAAAGGTTAAGTAGAGGTCACCACGTTGTCCATTTTTACCTTCATTCCCATACCCTTGCGCTCTTAAACGGTTTCCTGAGTCAACGCCTGCAGGAATTTTAATGGTAACGGTATCTTCTTTTGTATGGTAACCTTTTGCATGACAACTTTGACAAGACTCTTTTGCCATCTGTCCTTGTCCTTGACACTGTGGACACGTTTGTGCAAACTGCATAGGTCCTTGACGCATAAGGACTTGTCCTTGTCCACCACAGTAGTCACACGTTTGGAGTTTACCCTCTTTTGCACCTGTACCTTTACACTCATCACAAGGGGTTTTATAGGTAATTTCAATCTCTTTCTCACAACCAAAAACGGCTTCATGGAATGCTAAAGAGTACTCTATTTCAAAATCGAGAGCATATTTTTGGCTAGGGTCTTGGCGTGTCTGTCTGCCAAATCCACCACCAAAACCACCTCCACCAAACATAGAGTTGAAGATATCCATAATATCATCCATACCAGCACCACCAAATCCAGCACCCATACCTCCTTGACCTTCAAGTCCAGCTTTTCCATAACGGTCATAGATGGCACGTTTCTCATCATCACTGAGTACTTGGTAGGCTTCATTGACAACTTTAAACTTCTCTTCTGCCTCTTTGTCATCAGGGTTTCTATCGGGGTGGTATTTCATAGCAAGCTTACGATAGGCTTTTTTGAGTTCAGCACTTGAACACTCTTTGCTTACTTCTAATACTTCATAATAACACATCTCTGTCATTGGTTACACTCCTTAAAAAGGGTAATATTTTTGGCGAATTCTACCATAATTTCGTTATAATCACGAAAAAAGATAGGGGAGTGATAGTATGTTTGTTCATATTGTGATGTTTAAGTTTAAAGAAGAGAATAAAAAAGCCAATCTTATTCAAGCAAAGCAGATGTTAGAGAACCTTATGGGTGCTGTTCCATCATTACGTAGTATTGATGTCGGTATCAATGAGGTTGAGGCAGAGCGTGCTATGGATTTAAGTTTAATTGCTGTATTTGAGTCAAAAGAGGGGTTAGATGCTTACGATGTTCACCCAGAGCATCAAAAGGTTGTCGGCTTCATTAAAGAGGTCGTAGAGTACTCTAAAGCAACAGACTATATGAGAGCTTAATGGCACAACACCAGAAAATAGAGGCATTTGAGAATTTAGTTGATGCCTTTTGTGCGCTTCCTTCTATTGGAAGAAAGAGTGCGATACGTCTTGCTTACTATGCTGTGATGGAAGATGGATTTGTTGCAATGAAACTGGCGTATGCCTTAGAGAGAGGGGTGGGTCATATTCGTAAGTGTCAGAAGTGTCATAATATGAGTGAAGATGAGTTGTGTCTTATCTGTTCAAACCCTGCACGCAACAAGAAGCAACTCTGTATTGTTCAGTCTGCAAAAGATATTTTAACCATTGAAGAGAGTGGGGAGTATCAAGGGGTCTATTATGTGGTCTGTGAGATTGAAGATTTAGATGAACATCATCTCTATGATGCTGTTGATGGTGTAGAGGAGGTGATTTTTGCTTTTCCTCCAAGCATTGCAACAGATGCGATGATTCTCTATATTGAGGAGCGTTTAAAAGGAGTGAATTTGAACTTTACACGCATTGCACAAGGTGTACCTAATGGTGTTGCTTTAGAAAATCTCGATAGCCTCTCACTCTCACGTGCGTTAGAGGCGAGAGTGAAGATTTAGCCCTACTCAAAGAGAGGGTCTATGGCTGGATAGTTATCGGTCATAATTTCAGGGTTTTCTACCCCATAAATTTTATAGAGGGTTGCTGCAATACTGAGAGGTTCAAACCAGTAGGTTCCCTCTTTTGGTTTGAGCCAAAGACGGTTAAAGACACCTGTTTGGTCAACAATAGTCTCTCCTACAATACCTTGATGTTTAAAGTATCCTTTTCCTCCCATGACATAGAGGTTTTGTAAGTTACCATGGTCCCATCCAAAGGCAGTGTTGAGGTTAACATTTCGTCCAAATTCACCAAAGACCATAATATTAATGTTCTCATCTTTTCCAATGGCTTTAAGGTGTGCCATACCAGACTGGAGTGCTTCAAAGAGTCTCTCCATACGATAGGTATAGTTTTTTGCATCATTATGGTCATCCCATCCTCCTAGTCCACCTGTTCCTAGTGTAATTACTTTGGTATCTGGGTTTTTATCTAAGAGTTTAATAGCTGCTTCAATTTTTCTAGCAAAATCATTTCGAGGGTAGGCATCATCTCCTAAGTCAGGTGTTTCACTATTGGCAATAGAGACAAGAAAGTTATCAAGCTCAGGACGTTTGGTGAAGTAATCTTTTACTTTTCCTGCTTCATTGGTCTCTTGTGCAAGTTTATCCATATTAATCGATAAAATAGGGTCAAATCCTCCATCAGCATCACTTCTTGAGTAGTTATTTTCTTTCCGTTCATCTCTGGTATAGTTATACCAGATACGTACCCGTCTATAATAGGGGTTACTAAAAGATTCATTGATACTCACTGGTTTTGCAAATCCTGGGAGAATGTAGTCTCCTTTATCATAAAAGTGTGACTCTCCCTCCATTGTGACAAATGGCATAACGGTTTCCTCGTTAATACACCCTTGGTCTTCTAAAATCATTGCAAGATTTGAGAGGATTCCTCCTGAGTAGTGGTCAAATGTACCTTTTTGGTTCTCCTCGGTACAGTCACCGTGGGCACGATTGTAGGTAATATCACGGTGAGCTGAGTAGCATGAGCGAAAAATGGTTAAATCTCCATTTTCTATCATCGTCTCCATAGCTCTTCCACCTGCTTCTGCCCAACAGTTATTGGTTGTTTTGGTAATGGTTCCAAAGTAGTTATAACCCGATTGTGACTTCTCATCAATCTCTTCAAGGTTGGTTAAGTTTCCTCCTAGTTGACATGCTCCACCATAGGTAAAGATAATAATGGTTTGAGCATTGTTCTCATCGTAGGTCTCTTTTGAGAACTCGATGGCATTTAAATCTAATGTCTTTGCAATAGCATACTCAGGTGTTAAAACAGCTGCACCTGCTACACCTAGAGAGAGTTTCATAAATGTTCGTCTTTGCATCTTATTTTACCTTTTTAAATGTATATGTCTCTTCAAGTCGTGAGATGTAGTCTAAGACTACAAGTGCAATATAGCCACGTCTTCGTTGTTGGTCAATCTCTTGTGCCTCTTGGTCATCTTGTGTTCTAAAGATATTGAAGTCATCAGTAAAGAGATGTTTCCCATCTTTTTCTTGAATCATATGACCTTGAAAGAGTGCTAACTCCTCTTCCGATGGGTCACGTGCAATGGTTGAGCGAAAGAGGTAGGTCACAAAAGCATCAAGACTCTCGACATCATCTTCACTATTGAGTGCTATCTTTGAAGGGTCAACATATTGGTAGTCCCACCCTTGTCTTGCCCAAGCGTTATAGTTGTCAATATAATCTGGTGAAGAGATTTTCTGGAGCATATAGTCACGAATGTAACGGCTATATTCAGCAAATGAGAGTGTATCAAGAGGAACACGGTCAAGTCTTCCTAGTTTATACATCATAGATGATTGGTGCATCATATCAAGATGCTCTTTAAAGTTTCCAAAAGTACCACGTTGATGGTTATAGTAGATTTTCTTCGCAAATGAGAAGAAGCTCTCCTCTGCACTCTTGACACGTGTGGTGTTGAGTAGATACTCTTTTGAGAAGATGATTTGTAAGAAGATATCTTGCCATGTTTCTGGATTACTTGCAACAATGGTATGGGCGATTTGCTCTTTTTGCTCTTCTGTATCACGGAGGAAGAAGAAATCTACAAGACGTTTGGTTACACCGTAGGTAAAGGCATCAGATTTTGCCAATTCACGGTAGAAGTCCTCTCCTGTATAGACTGTTGTTCCAAAGAGGTCAAGAGGCTCTTGGTTTCTGTTAAGACTGACAGAGAGGGTGTCATTGTCTGTATCGAGCATCCAGTTTTGTAACGCTTTTCCTGCAAGAGGTACGTGAGAGTCATTGGCATCAAGAAGGAAAATCTCCATCATCTCTCTACCATTATCTTCTGGACTTCTAAAGCGTCTCCAGTTATCTTCACTCATCATATGTACATAGGTCATATAACGCATACCACTCTCTATTTGAAGCATGGTGACAATACGGTTATAGACACTTTGAATGTTGGGGCTATGGCTTGAGTCTAGCTCATAGGCTGGAGAGAACATAATAGTCTGTGTTAAAATGTAGGCAATATAGTTCTCAAAGAAGTATTTATCAAGTTTATCCATTGCATAAAAACGGGTAAGAATGGTGATGGCTTGAGGTTCATCTCTTCCATCATATTTTTGAAAGTAGTTTTCATCAAGAATATAGTTCTCCAACCACCCTTTATCGGTCTGGTCTTGGCTTAAATCATTCAAGAGAGCATCAATAAAGTCCCCTTTATCTATGCGTGCTTGTAAATCCTCATAGTGGTACCCAAAGAAGAGCGTACCCGTGATTTTATCAGCCACTTTTAGTTGTTGTGCTTTTGTGAGGGCATAGAAGTCATCATTGGTAAGAGGTTCAAGGGTATACTCTGTTGTTGGAAGGTTCTTATAGTAAAAGGTTAATCCATTATAACTTGAACGTGAGAAGTCATCTTCGGCTACAACAGGTTCTTCAGGTGTTGAGGTTGACAATGTGGTTGTCGTTGGGGTAGTTGTGGTGGTTGGCACGGTTGTATCTGTTGTGGTGCTAGGGGCATCACTTGTAGTATCGGTCGATACAAAGGTGCCTGTATCTGTTGTGGTTGTCGTTGTCTCTATGGGGGTGGTACTCTCTGTACTTGATGAGCTTCCACCACAGTTGTTTAGAAAGAGGCTGAGTGAGACAATAAGCAGACTCTTTGTAAAGAGGTGGTTAAACGTAGACATAAAAAACCCTTATGGTTAAAGTATAAAGCAACCTAAAAGGAGAGAGAGAAAGGGTAAGGAGCAAGTTTATTTAGTGTATCTATCTATACATAGTGCAACCTGGCAATCTTCTTTTAGAAGAAGACCCATAGCTTTCTGTCCCTACCTCACGATAGGTTTAGCTTTATCTACGCATATAGTAGTATAAAAAAGATTATACTTTTATAAAAGAGAGGCTTAAAGGGTTTTTTTATCTATGTACTCTTGTACAAAGGCACGGACATCGGCATAGACAAAAGAGTCTTTATAGTTTTCAACTTTTCCACCACTCGCATTAGGGTGTCCTCCACCATTTCCAATCTCTTCAGCCATTTTTGATACATCAAGACGGTTGTTTGAACGGAGTGAGAAGTTTCCTCTAAAGTTAATATCCATATAGAAGTCATAGTCTGGATTGGCTACCATACAAGCATTTCCAATGAGTGATGCACTCCCTACGTTATAGCCTAAAATCCCTTTATAGCCCTTATACTCAATAGTAAGGCGTTGTCTATCTTCTGTTAAGCATTGAGCAACAAAAGAGGCAACAAGGTTATCTTTGGTGTCATTTTTCTCTTGTTGGAAGAAACGTTTTTTAATTTGATGAAGGTCATCATCTAAAACAATAGGGGCATCATCTAATGCAATACGTGCTTTGGCTTCATCTATCATAGAGAGTTTAAAGGCTCTATCTTCATTGGGAAAGAGAATACGTCCAATCTCTCTAGCCCCTGAAATCATTCCTAACATCACTTTACCATACTCAAAGAGTTCTGACTCCTCTTTCCAAATATCAATGGCATTAATGGCTAAGACAATCTGTTTAAATTCATTTTGAGGGTCAAATTGGTAGTGTGTCTGAAGCCAATCGTATGTAATGAGTGTGGCACAACGAGAGGTGTCTAGTTTATACCAAGCAAAACGCTCTGCTGCATTTGCACCTGTACCATGGTGGTCTAGCAGTTGTAGTTTTGCTCCTACACGCACAGCCTCTTTCTCAATCCAGTTCGCCTCTTTGGTGTTGAGGTTTAAGTCTGTAATAAGAATGAGTGCTGGCTCTTTTTTTTGAAGAAACTGCTCTTGTTCAATTTTTTGAATAATCTCTTGTAAACGTGCTGTAACTTCTGGTCCATAGTTTGCGTTATAGTAGTGTTTTTGTTCAAAACAGTGTTGCGTGAGGTATTGACAGCCGTAGCCATCAAGGTCAATATGGGAGAGGTGATAGAGTGTGTGTTGCATAAGTTACCTTTATGAAAAGAATAGGGTTAGATAATATCGCTAAGCATAAGACCATTGAGAAAATCATCAATCTTTGTTTGAAAATTGGCTAAGAAAGGGGAGATGGCACATGTACCAATAGCTCCTTTTGGACAACTCTCCGAATAGGAGATACAGTCAAATACAGCAGGTGTCTTTCCTTCAGCAGCAAAGATAATCTCATTGACTGAAATTTCACTAATGGGTTTTGTTAAAATAAAACCACCATGTGCCCCTTTGCGAGATTCGAGAATATTCTGCTTAGCAAGACTTTGTAAAATCTTGGCAAGAAAACTTTTAGGAATAGAGAGTTCATTTGCGAGTTGCTCTGCACCTAAAGGGGTATCTGATTTTCGTAAGACATCTAAAGAGAGTAGTGCATATTCACTGGCACGGGTTAATAACATAGTAACAGACCTTTTCGTTAATTAGGAGTATTTTACTCTAATTTATATTAAAGGTTGCATAGACTCAAAGAGAGGCTCTGTTACAGTTCTTTCTAAGTTAAATTGGCTATAATCGCACACTCATTTTTGAGAAAAAATACCAATCAGGAGGTCATTATGGCTTTAGATCAGGCGAAAAAAGCAGAAATTATTGCTAAATACGCAAGAGGCGAGAACGATACAGGTTCAACAGAAATTCAAGTTGCACTTTTAACAGAGAGAATTAAATACTTAACTGAGCACCTTAAAATCAACAAAAAAGACCACTCTTCAAGACTTGGACTACTTAAATTAGTTGGTCAAAGAAGAAGATTGATGAGATACTTGAAAAAAGTAGACCTTCAAAGATGGAACACTATCAAAGCTGACTTGGGTATTAGAAACTAAGTTTTTCTTTTTCCACATTATAAAGAGAGGAGCTTCTCCTCTCTTTTCTCCTTTTTATCTCTCTTTCTATTTTTCATCACTTTTTTTATTTTTTATTCTCCCTTAGATACCCTTTTTTTGCCTTTTTTTTAAACTTTAGTCAAATTAACTCAACTATGACTTGACAAAGAGTCACTCAATGTTGTATAATGCTCCCAAGCTTACAAAATGTCAAGCAAGAATTTATACCAAAGGAGGTCTGTATATGAGCAAAGAACAAGAGAACCTTGAAGCATCTCAGACTGAAGAAGTTGTAGAAGAGTCAACTGAGCAAACGCAAGAGGAGAGTCAAAACGACCCTTTAGCAGAAGCATTAGCTCAGGCTGAAGAGTATAAAGATAAATATTTAAGAGCGCATGCAGATTTTGAGAATGCAAAGAGACGTTTAGAGAAAGATAAAGCCAATGCTGTATCGTATGCAAATGAGAGTTTTGCAAAAGATATTCTAGCAGTGATTGACTCTTTTGAGAATGCTCTAGCCTCCATTGAGAGTGCTGATGAAGAGAATGCATCAGAAGTTTTAGATAAGATGAAAGAGGGTGTAAACCTCACGTATGAACAACTCAAAAAGATTCTAGAGAAGAATCATATTAAAGAGGTATGTTGTGAGGGTGAATTTAACCCAGAAGTACACCAAGCCATTATGCAAGTTGAAAGTGACGAGCATGAAGCAGGAGATGTGGTACAAGTCATGCAAAAAGGCTATACCATTAAAGATAGAATTTTACGTCCTGCAATGGTGAGTACTTGTAAATAAGTGACTCAATGTCACTTATTTCAAGTACGAAACCGAGCCTAATGCGAGGTAAGAACAATAACGTGACTCAATGTCACTTATTTCAAGTACGAAACCGAGCATAACGCGAGGCTTAAGAAAAGATAGTTGAAAATACTATCAAAAAAGAGAAAAATTTCTCCAAATGCAACTTAGGTTGCAAACGCTTGGAGAAGAGATGGTGTATACTAACACTATCAAAAAGAAGAAAATATAACATTTAAAAAAAGGATTGAACTATGGCAAAAGTATTAGGAATTGACTTAGGAACAACAAACTCTGCAATGGCAGTGTATGAAAATGGTGAAGCAAAAATTATTGCAAACAAAGAGGGTAAAAATACAACCCCTTCAATTGTTGCATTTACAGATAAAGGTGAAGTACTTGTTGGTGAGTCTGCAAAAAGACAAGCTGTAACAAACCCAGAGAAGACTATCTACTCTATTAAGAGAATTATGGGTCTGATGATGAGTGAAGAGAAAGCCAAAGAGGCACAATCTAAACTCCCTTACCACATTGTTGATAGAAGTGGTGCGTGTGCTATTGAAGTAGCAGGTAAAACCTATACACCTCAAGAGATTTCAGCAAAAATTCTTATGAAATTAAAAGAAGATGCTGAAGCATACCTTGGTGAGACTGTAACTGACGCAGTTATTACTGTACCAGCGTACTTCAATGATGCACAAAGAAAAGCAACCAAAGAAGCAGGAACCATTGCTGGTCTTAATGTATTAAGAATTATCAATGAACCAACTTCAGCAGCACTTGCATATGGACTTGACAAGAAAGATTCTGAGCAGATTGTTGTTTACGATTTAGGTGGTGGTACATTCGATGTGACTGCACTTGAAACTGGTGATGGGGTTGTTGAAGTAATGGCAACTGGAGGAGATGCGTTCCTTGGTGGTGATGACTTTGATAATAGAATTATTGACTATGTAGCACAAGAGTTTAAAAACGAGACAGGGATTGACATTAAAGCTGATGTAATGGCACTTCAACGTGTAAAAGATGCAGCTGAAACAGCGAAAAAAGAGTTATCAAGTGCGACTGAAACTGAGATTAACTTGCCATTTATTACAGCAGATGCAAGTGGTCCAAAACACCTTGTAACAAAAATTACAAGAGCGAAATTTGAGTCACTTATTGCTGACCTTGTAGCAAGTACTATTAAAACAGTTGAAGCAGTATTAAGTGATGCAGGACTAAGTAAGTCTGACATTAATGAAGTTGTGATGGTTGGTGGTTCAACAAGAGTACCATTGGTTCAAGAGGAGATGAAGAAATTCTTCGGAAAAGAGTTAAATAAATCTGTAAACCCAGATGAAGTAGTTGCACTTGGTGCTGCGATTCAAGGTGGGGTACTAGCAGGTGATGTAAAAGATGTACTTCTCCTTGATGTTACACCTCTAAGCCTTGGTATTGAGACACTTGGTGGAGTGACTACAAAAGTGATTGAGAAAGGAACAACTATTCCTGCGAAAAAATCACAAGTCTTCTCAACAGCAGAAGATAACCAACCAGCAGTAAGTATTCACGTACTTCAAGGTGAAAGAGAGTTTAGTAAAGATAACAAATCATTAGGTATGTTTGAACTTAGAGATATTCCAGCAGCACCAAGAGGTGTACCACAAATTGAGGTAACATTCGATATTGATGCCAACGGAATCTTGACTGTTTCAGCACAAGACAAAGGAACAGGTAAACAACAAGAGATTAAAATTACTGGTTCGAGCGGACTAAGTGATGAAGAGATTGAAAAAATGGTTCAAGATGCTGAAGCAAATAAAGCTGAAGATGAAAAAAGAAAAGCTGTTGTTGAAGCAAGAAACCAAGCAGATGCACTGGTTCACCAAACAAAGAAATCATTAAGTGATTTAGGTGAGAACTTTGATGCAACAGAAAAAGCAAATATTGAATCTGCGATTGCAGACTTAGAAGCTGTGCTTAAAGATGACTCTGCAACCAAAGAGCAGATTGAAGAGAAGGTAAAAGCCTTAACTGAAAAATCTCATAAACTTGCAGAAGCAATGTATGCAAAAGAGCAAGGTGGTGCAAACCCAGAAGCTAAAAAAGCAGACGATGACGATGTTATCGATGCTGAAGTAGAGTAATACGACGAGTCGTATGAGCCTACTGCTGAAGTAGTCCCAGTGACAACGTAGCAAAAAGAGCTTTGCTCTGTTGCGTTCTAAGATAGAAATAGCAGACGATGACGATGTTATCGATGCTGAAGTAGAGTAATCTCTCCTTCCTCCTTGTGACTCTTTAACGAGGGTCACTGAAGGGAGCTTCTTTTAAGAGGTTCTCTTTTTTTCTACGTTAAAAATTCCCAAAGAAAACATTTCAAAAAAAAAGAGAGATGAAACGCTTATTCTCATCTTGATGAAGCCATTTTAGGCTATAATCAACCATTCGCATTTTGATTTTAAAGGATATTTCATGCAACTAAAAGAGTGTAAAACATTAGAAGAGGCACGAAAAGAGATTGATAGTGTTGATGAAGAGATTGTCAAGCTTATTGCAAAGCGTAACAGATATATTCAACAAATTGCACACTTTAAGACATCGATTGATGAAGTAAAAGCACAAGAGCGTATTGATGAGGTTATCTCAAAAGTACGTCAAAATGCTATTGAGTTAGAGGTTTCACCCAACCTTTTAACAGACCTCTATTTACGTATGATAGATGGTATGGTAGAGAGTGAGATTGCTGAATTTCGAAATGCTAAAGGGCTATAAACCCTTTAGCTAAAGAGGTAGGTTTAGTCGTCGTCACTAGAGCCAACAACAGCGTGTGCGACATCAAATGTGGTACTGACTGCTGTACCAGCTATTTTAATAGGAGCTGTTACCACTTGGGTACAGCCCGACATAAAGATGAGGGTTAAAAGTGTTATTATGCTTAGTCTTTTCATACTAAAAGTATAGCAGGAAAAGCTTAGTGACGACTATGTTTATAGTGTGCATAGATGCCATAACCCATAACTGTTAACATCGGAAAGAGTGAAGCAAATGCAATCAATCCAAACCCATCAACCAAAGGGTCTCTTCCTTCAATATTTTCAGCCAATCCTAACCCCAATGCTGCAACGAGTGGCACAGTAACGGTTGAGGTTGTGACACCCCCACTATCATAGGCAATCGGTACAATCTCTTTAGGTGCAAAGTAGGTAAAGAGAATAACAAAGAGATACCCTACAATAATGTAGTAGTGAATAGGGTCACCAGCAATGAGTCTATAACTCCCTAGTGCAATACCAATGGCTACACCTAATGCAACAATAAAACGTAAGGTTTTTTGTTTGAGTTTTCCTTGTGTTACCTCTTGTGCTTTAATGGCAATAGCAAGCAGAGCTGGTTCTGCCATAGTGGTGGAAAAACCAATGAGAAAGGCAAAAAGGTAGACAAGAAGGTTATTATTCATCGTGGTTAATTGTAGTGCAATGGTCTCTCCAATGGGAAATAGCCCCATCTCTAAGCCTACAATAAAAGCGTAGAGTCCTAAGATAACCAAGACAATACCCCCTAATACCTTATGGAGTTGTGCAACGGGTTTACGAATAATCATATATTGAAAAAAGAAGATAACAGCCAAGATGGGTGCGACATCTTTAATGACAGCGAGAATATCCCATAAGATATCCCAAGGATTAAAGTGTTGATAGCTGACAACTGTCTCTTTAATGGCTTCTTCAATATAGCCAATGTTTACAGAGGCATCAGGGTTAAAGTGATAAACAGCAATACCATAGAGTTGTACAAAAATCATAGGTGTTAGTGAAGCAAAAGCGATAAGTCCAAATCCATCAATGGCTGGATTACGCCCTTTGATACTGGAAGAGAGACCAATGCCTAAAGCAGCCACAAGTGGTACGGTAACAGTAGAGGTGGTTACCCCTCCTGAGTCATAGGCTAAGCCAATAATCTCTTTGGGTGCAAAAAAGGTAATGATGACGACTAAGATGTATCCAGTGATAATATAGTATGCCACAGGGTGTCCTAAGACAATACGTAGTGTTCCTAAGGCAATGGCTAATCCCACAGAGAAGGCTACGGTAATACGTAACCAAAAAGCATCAACTAAGCCGTGAGAGATGATGGAGGCTTTATTGGCAATGGCAATGAGTGCTGGTTCAGCAATTGTTGTAGCAAACCCTATGGTAAAGGCAAAAAGAAGAAGCCAAAAGAGAGAGTTCTTCTCTGCAAAATCAATGGCTAACCCCTCTCCAATAGGAAAGATACCAATCTCTAATCCACGAATAAAAAGGGCTAATCCTAAAGCAACAATTCCCAGTCCAAAGAGAATGGAGCTGAGGTTTTCGGGGAGTTGTTGTAAGATAGCCCCCTGAAAGAGGGCAACGACTAAAATAATAGGAAGTAAATCCATAAAGGCATTTTTGAGGTCATTTAAAAAGATATAAGTACTACGTTTCATCTACTGTGTGACCTTCTGTTGACGTGAAAGAAGCAGACTCTCTACCCCTTTAAAATGCCCCTCATGTCCAAAACAACTAGAGCTATTACAGAGCATAAACCCTTCATTCATCTCAGCTTTGAGTAGGGTAAAAGGGTAGGGTAGGGTATCTTTTTGGGTGATATGTTTAGAGAGCATTTCTGGTTTGGCTTTAATGACAATATCATCTAAGAGGTAGCGAATGACCATTTTACTCATAGTTGGTGTTGAGATGGGTTGACGCATGACATCGTAAGAGTATATCTCTAGGGTACGAAAGAGGAATTTTTTATAGACAGGGTCAATGAGGCTACTAATGCTATGAAGCCCCTCTAGCATTGTTGCCACAGCTGAAGGGTATGAGCTATCGTAGATATCTCCTTCTGTCTCAAACTCACCTCGGCTAAATTTCCATTTTCCTTGTACAAAATACTTCTCAATGGCTTGGTTTGCAAGGGTTTGGGCTAAGATGAGGTATGACTCATCAAGGGTACTCTCATAGGCTTCAATGAGTGCTTGAACGAGGTAGGCATAATCCTCTAAAAAAGCGTGAATTTTTGGCTCTTTTCCCATGAGTGTTGAGTGGAAGAGTTGTCCATGAATGTAGAGTGTATCAAGAAGGGTATCAAGACTCTTTTGGGCTTGAATAAGATACGCCTCATCAATACGTCCCATCTGAAAGAGTGCTGTTATCATCATAGCATTCCATGAGAGAATCACTTTGGTATCAATAAAGGGGTAGGTACGTCTATGGCGTAGTTGAAGAAGGGCTTGAAGTGCCTCTTGCTCATAGGCATCTCTCTCTTTTTTTGCAGGACTTATTCGTACAATATTCGCCCCTTCAAATGAACCCTCTTTGGTGATGTGTAGTTTCTCTAAGTAGGTTTCAACCATCTCTGAGGGGATAGAGGTCTGTTGGAGTGCTTCAAGTGCCTCTTGGTAGGTGTAGATAAAGTATTTTCCCTCTTCTTGCTCCGTGTCTGCATCAGAAGCAGAGAAGAAGAGATGCTCTTTTGACATACGTTTAAGCATAAAAGAGAGGGTCTCTTGTGCCACCTCTTTATAGAATGGCTCTTTGGTAATATGGTAGGCTTTGAGGTAGGCTTGTGTGAGTTGTGCATTGTCATAGGTCATCTTCTCAAAATGAGGAATGAGCCAATCATCATCCGTAGCGTATCGACAAAAACCACCCTCTACGATATCTCTTAACCCCCCTTTTGCCATAGACTCTAATGAGTAAAGAGCCATATGTAGACTTTTTTGATTGCCAGTGAGTCTATAAATATCCATTAGAAGCATCAAAAGAGAGACTTGGGGGAATTTAGGTGCTTTATTGAAGCCTCCATATTCACTATCAAAGAGTTGTGTGGCTTGTTCTGTGAAACGTGCAATAATAGAGTTATCTAGTTTAGTGGCTTGAATCTCTTTTTTTTGAGGGTTTAAAAAGGAGAGAATCTTCTCTGCTTCTTGGGTGAGTTTCTCTTTAGAGTGGGTATATTTATCGGCAATAATCTCTAAAAGAGAGCTAAAACTCATCATTCCATAGCGTGGTTCATCGGGAATATAGGTAGCTGAGTAGAAGGGTTTACGCTCTTGTGTTAAGAAGATAGAAAGAGGCCACCCTCCAGGGCGTTTATTCATTAGTTGATAGACCTCTTGGAAGTGTCTGTCAATGTCTGGACGCTCCTCTTTGTCTACTTTGATGGCAATAAAATGCTCATTGAGTAAAGAGGCTGTGTGGGGGTCTTCAAAAGACTCTCTCTCCATAACGTGACACCAGTGACAAGAGCTATATCCAATACTTAAGAAGATGGCTTTGTTCTCTTTTTGGGCTTTTTCAAACGCCTCTTCTCCCCATGGATACCAATGGACGGGGTTGTCTGCGTGTTGTTGTAAATAGGGTGAGTGTTCTGATTTTAAATGGTTTGCCATAGGGAATACCTTTATAACATATTAATTATTTTTTGCTACCATTACGGAGCATTGGAAAGAATAGTACAATAACTTCCTAAAAAAAAGATTCAAAAAAAAGAGAGAATGATGAAGAATAGATTTCAAACGTTACTTTTTGTGGGTATGATGTTTTCAACGTGGCTTTGGGGTGGTTTCTCTGGAGCGATGAAACAGCAACAGTTTCTTGAGCCAGAGAAAGCTTTTCAGGTTTCAGCTATACAGAAGCAGAACCATCTACTTGTGCGTATTCAAATGGCTGATGCGATTCATCTCTATGAAGATACGCTTCATTTTACCCTCTTGACCCCTCAAAAGATACCCCTTCACCCCACACTTCCACCTCCTAAAATAGTAGAAGGAGATAAGGTCTATGCAGGTTTGTTGGAGGTTGATATCTCTCTAGAGCCTCTGTTAGAGAAGTTAAAAGGAGAGTACAGTTTAAGTGTTACCTTTCAAGGGTGTAGTGATGCAGGTATTTGCTATCAGCCTATTTTGAAGCGTTTTACCTTTCAAGCCAAAGGGGAGCGTGGCTTTTTTGAGAAGATGGGAACACTGGTACAAAGTGGCAATACCGACAAGATTGCTGATGCTTTAGCACAAGAGAGTAGCCTCTTTATTCTACTTCTTTTCTTTATTGCAGGGTTGCTTATGGCATTAACACCGTGTATCTTACCGATGATTCCTATTTTATCTTCTATTATTTTACAACAAGCCAACCAAGAGGGTGAGGTAAAGAAGTCACACGCGTTACTTATCTCTTTTGTCTATGTTATCTCTATGGCACTGATGTATGCACTCATTGGTGTGGTTGCAGGATTGTTAGATTTTGATTTACAAGCCAATCTCAATAATCCTTGGGTTATTGTCCCTATGGCTGGTATCTTTTTTGCGTTAGCACTCTCTTTATTTGGTTATTTTGAGTTGAGTCTACCTCGTACATGGCAAGAGCGTTTAGATGGTATGAGTTCAAAAGCCAATGCACACGGAAGTTTGGTTGGAACAGCCATTATGGGTGCATTGTCTGCGTTGATTGTAGGGGCATGTACAGCACCTATTATTAGTGGAGCTATTCTCTTTATTATGTTAACAGGAAAAGCTCTTTTAGGTGGTGTGGCACTCTTCTTTATGGGATTAGGTGCAGGTGTACCTCTGTTGTTAGTGGGTGCTGGAGCGAGTCACTTTATTCCTAAACCAGGTGGTTGGATGAACCGTGTCTCTAAATTTTTTGGGCTATTGATGTTAGTGATGGCACTGCTGATGCTCTCTAGGTTATTACCTACTGAACATGAGGGAGATAAGGGTTACTCTATTGCACGTCTTATGCAAGAGGTTCAAAAGAGTGATAAACCCGTCATTGTTGACCTCTATAAGGCTGGGTGTGCATCGTGTAAAGAGTTGGAGGAGATTACCTTTCCTCACCCTAATGTACGTAAAGCATTAGAGGGCTTTACTTTTATTCATATTGATGTGACCGATTATACCCCTGAAGATAAGGCGTTATTAAAGAAGTATCATCTCTTTGGTGCGCCCAATATGCTCTTTTTTGACCGTAGCAACCACTACTTAAAAGAGAAGACGCTCACAGGATTTATTGCACCTGAAAAGATGGTTCAACACTTAAAGAGTATTGAACCATAAAGGGTTAATCAAGCGTCCACTCTGGACGAATAAAGTGGCAGGTGTAGCCGTGAGGGTTATGTTGTAGATAGTCTTGATGCTCTGCTTCAGCTTCCCAAAATGCACCTGCTGGTGTGAGTTTGGTGACAACTGGACTCTCCCATTTTCCAGAAGCATCTATCTTTTGCATTATCTCTTGTGCTGTGGCTTTTTGGGCATCGTTGGTGTAGAAGATTTCTGAACGGTAAGAACGCCCTTTGTCATTTCCTTGACGGTCAAGGGTTGAGGGGTTGTGAATTTGAAAGAAAAAGGCTAAGAGTTTCTCATAGGGGAGTATTGTTGGGTCAAAAATGACTTCAACAGCTTCAGCGTGGTCACCGTGGTTACGATAGGTTGCGTTGGGTAAAGTGTTATCTCCTGTATACCCTACGCGTGTAGAGATGACTCCGTCTAAGTGGCGAATAAGCTCTTGCATTCCCCAAAAACAGCCTCCTGCTAAGATGGCTTTTTCATTGTTTTGATTCATTGTTTCTCCTTGTTTTGTGATGTGTGAGGGTAGACAGCACTCACTGCTACCTCTTCAGATTCGTAGATACCATAGACATCACCACTCTCATAAGAGAATGGCTCTTTTGTCTGAATGAGTTTAAGTTGATGGGGTAAAATACAGACCATCTCAAAGTTTTCACTACGACTGGCTAAGACAATAGGAAACTTTGAGGTATTTAAGACCCAAAAGTCTGTATGGTCAATATGGTGAGGATTCTTCTCTTCATAGACTTTCACCCCATGCTCTTGATGGCTTGCAAAACTCTCAAGTAAAAAGAGGTCATGGTGAAAGGTGTCTGTGACTCCCTCATCGAGTATTCTTCCCTCTTTGTTACGTGAGATGTAGGCGACAATATCAATATTGTCTTTGGTCTTTTTGTTAATGTTTTGGTAAAGTGTCTGTTTACTCTCTATCTTATCCATGCCTTGAATATGACAATACGCATCAATATGCCCCTCTAAGATAATCTTCTCAAAACGCTCAAAGTAGCGATACTCCTCTTTGATTTTTTTATTTTTCATCAAAGCAATAAGAGAGTTATTAAACTGTTTAGAGCCAGAGGTGATTTTACACGCAACTATGGGGTCAATATGTTTACGTTTGAAGAGACCCAGATAAAAGAGAAGCATATTGAGTTTTTGGCTTAAGAAGTTGAAAAAGCGTGTAATAGGGTTCTTCTCTCCTAGCCACGACTCTAATTTATTAAGGAGGTAACTAAAGGCGAAGAGTTCTAAAATAGGAGCAAGCCACGAGGAGGTTATCCACGAAACAAGCCAAGAGATGAGTTTTGTCCCAAAGGTCAAAAGGGTTTGAAAGAGTGCAGAGACAATGGTTTTCATCTGTGCAAAAAAGAGGAGGTGGTCAAGGTAGCCAAAGAGGTGTGCAAAAAGGGCAACAACTAAAGAGATACCTGTAATTTGGAGGAGGTTTTTGAGTTTGGCTTTGAGGTTTAAGTAGAGATAGAATGATTTTATCTCTTCAAACCCCTCTTTTAGATGTGCAATAATATGCTCTTTTACCCAAACAGTAATGACATTGTCTAAAAACCACCGTTTAATGAGGAGTGCAAGACCTTGTGTAACCGTTAAGCCTTTTAAAAAAGCAATCATTTTGAGTTTAGAGGCAAACCAGAAGGAGAAGAGTGATGTTTTAAAGAGGAGGGCTAAGGCAAACATATATCCCATAACCCACTCATAGAGGGCTTGAGGGGTTTGAAAAATGGCATAGAGTATACCAAGAGGTAGGGCAACAGCCAAGAGAATGAGTGTTGTCCGTTTCACAGCCTCTTAGTTCTCTTCTGTGGCATCAGTGGTGTAGACACCTGTGAGTTTTTTCCAGATAATAGAAGCATTTAACCCAAACCAAATGAGAAATCCAATACCAATCGTTCCTGCCCACCCCATCTGTTTTAAATCGGAGAGATTGAGAATATGATACTCTTGTAATCCCCAGATGAAAGCTAAAATGGTAATTACCGTTAAGATAGCACCATAGAGTTTAAGACTCTGAAAGATAGACTTAATGGCTAAGAGCCACAAAGAGAGCATTATTAAAATTCCAAAGGGGCGAAAACCTGTTAAAAGAGAGTCTACACTGCTAATGTAGTGAATAAAGTGATGACCTGTTGGGTTCCATGTACCAATGGCGAGTGCCATAGACATAATGAGGCTGACCCACCACTGTAAATGGGTGACTCTCTTCCCTGCTTTGGTAACAGAAGTAGAGGTTAAAACAGAGGGTAACATAGGTTTCTCCTAAATATTTTTTCTGCATTATAGCAAAAAATTACGTTATAATGTTAATCTTAAGCGACGAAAGAGCATAGGAGAAAATTTAAGAATGGAATGGGTGAATGAATCAAGAAAAAGTCCAAAATGAGAGCATTAAAATAGGGGAATTAAATACCCTCAAAATAGAGAGAGATACCGATTATGGGTATTATCTCATTGCCAAAGATGGTGAAGAGGTACTCTTACCGAATATCTATATTATGGAAGATGAGATGCCTATGGGGTCACTGCTTGAGGTATTTATCTATACCGATAGTGAAGATAGACCCGTAGCCACTACCAAAATGCCATACGCTAAATTGGGGGAGTATGGCTACTTTACGGTGGTTGATTATAAGAGTTATGGTGCATTTGTCAATTGGGGGTTGCCTAAAGACCTCTTTGTGCCACTCTCACAACAAAAAGAGCATTTTCATATTGGAAAGAAGTATCTGCTTCGTGTCTGTTTAGATGCACAGACCAATCGCCTCTATGCTACACAGAAGATAGGAAAGTTCTTCAATAGAGAGATGAAAGGGTTGCATCAAAATAAAAAGCTCCCTGCAATTGTCTTGGCTAAGACACCTTTAGGGTTTAAAGTCATTGTTGACAATCAATATGAGGGGATGTTGTTTGATAATGAGATTTTTGAACCACTCAAAGTAGGTGATAAAAGAGAAGTGTACATTAAGAGTGTACGTCAAGATGGAAAGTTAGACCTTACGCTTCAACCCGTAGGTAAAGCCCACGAGAATTTGAGTGTAGAAGAGGAGATTTGCTCTCGCTTGAAAGCCTCAGATAACTTCTTGCCTTTTACCTATAAGAGTGATGCACAAGAGATTCAGTCACAGTTTCATATAAGTAAGAAACGCTTTAAGCGTGCATTGACCCATTTGATTGATGAGGGGCGTATTCTCTTAGAAGAGAAGGGCATACGTTTAAAAGTTTAGTTTAAAAAAGGAGTATTGTATGGATATGGATAATATTTTAGGAATGGGTGCTTCATTGGTTTCATCCTCTTTAGAGAAGTATGATGTGCATTTAAGTGAAGAGGAGATTGTTGATGCCTTAGGGACATTGGTCAAAAACAGTGATGGAGCATTTGATATGCTACGCTTTGTGACAGCACTCTCTTTGGAAGATTTAGGTGACATTGTTAGTTCTTGGTTGGGAAATGGTGAGAATTTGTCTATCTCTTTAGAGGGGTTAGAGTCACTCTTTGGTGAAGAGAAGATAGAAGCATTTGCACAACGTATAGGCTTGGAGTATGATGGAGCAAAAGAGGTACTACAAGAGGCAGTCCCTTTAATGGTAGACCGTGCGACATCTCCCCAAGAGAGTATTGTCGATAAGATGTTAGAGGGACAAGATGCTATGGGAATGTTAAGTAAAATCTTCTCTTAGTTCATTGGTTAATCTTTTTGATGTATCATTAAAAAAAAGGAGTCACAGATGAATCCACAAGACCAAGAGATAGAGAAGATGGCAAAGAGTATTGCTTCGGAGATGAAGTTGATTTTTCAAGCCAATATGAAGATTTTTGATTGGGATATTCCTGAAAATGATGAGAAGCGTTCAGCCGAACTCATTTTAGAGACGATGCAGAACGCTTTAGATAGACTCAAAGAGGAAGCTCAAAAGAGCGTTTAATCCTCTAGCGTCACTTTATAACAAAATAGGGTATGATTCTCTAAAAAGAGGATACCCTAGTTTTGTACTACCTATTACTCCTACTTCTCCCCCTCTCTTTGTTGAGTCACTCTTTTAGTGTGGCAACGTATAATGTTGAAAACCTCTTTGATGCACAAAAGAGTGGTTTCGAGTATACAGACTATACCCCCTCTACTAAAGGGTGGAATAGTGACAAGGTTGAGGTAAAACTTAACCATATTGCTGAGGTAATTTGTGATATGAATGCCGATATTGTTGCTTTAGAAGAGGTAGAAAACAGTCACATCTTAGCCCGTTTACAGATGCGTTTAGAGGAAGTGGGGTGTCACTATGGCTATGGAGCCATCACACATACACCTCAAAGTGCCATTCAAGAGGCACTGCTTTCACGCTTTCCCATTAAAAAAGAGTGGGATTTGGTTGTTCCTAAAGAGCGTCATATTTTAGCTGTAACCCTAGAGATAGATGCTTTTGATTTGACCCTTTTTATCAATCATTGGAAGTCACAAGCCTATCATGGTCTAGAGAGTCGAAGGGTCTCTTCAGCCAACGTCTTACAACAAGCCATTGCAAAGCTACCTCAAGGGAGTGAATATGTGATTTTAGGGGATTTGAATGAACCCTATGATGCAACGCTTAGGTTGGATAAGAGGCATAACGATACCCATGGAGTGAGTGCTTTAAATGATATTTTAAAGGTGAACAAGAGTGAGTTAGAGATTGTAGGGGCAAAGCGAGGCGAACACTATAACCTCTACTATGAACTCCCTCCCTCTGAGCGTTGGAGTCACCGTTTTTATGGAAGAGCCTCCTCTTTAGACCATATTATTCTCCCTCAAACCCTCTTTAATGGAAAAGGCATAGAGTATATCAATGACTCTTTTAGGGTCTTTAAGCCCTCTTATCTCTTAAAAAAAGATGTACCCTTTCGGTGGCATACTACTCAAAAAGGAGGAAGAGGCTACTCTGACCATCTTCCTGTGATGGCACGTTTTCAGACTAAACCCTATATACCCTCTATGAAAACCTACTATCCTTTAGAGGCAAAAGAGGGGAGTATTGAGGAGGTTTTGAGTAAGAGAGCATTGCGTCAACCTCTTCTTTTAAAGAGTCTATTGGTACTTTTCAAACGGGGACACTCTGGGGTGGTTATCTCAACAAAAGGAGGCTTGCCTTTGGTACTTTTTGGTAATTTAAAAGGCTTGAAAGAGGGGTATGTGTATGATATACGTCTAGAGGTCTTACGTTGTTATCACGGATTATTGGAGGGAACAGCTTTTTCACTCTTAAAGGAGAGAGGGCGTATCTCAAGAGAGCCTTACTATGCAAAGACGCTTAGTGCATCTCTACCCATAGGGAGTGTGGTACATCAGGTAGAGGGGTTTTATAAAGAGGGGAGAATCTATTTTGAGGGAGGCTCTTTGCCTTGTTATTTTAAAAAAAAGTCACTTCGCCCTAAGAAGCCCGTTTTGCTAAAGATAGACTATGCTCAGATTGGGTATTATAACCAAAAGCAATTGGTGATTTTTTCAAAAAAAGATTTCCATCTTAAGGAGCAGTAGTATGGCATATTATAGTTGGGTATTGGCATTTCACGTGATGAGTTTTACATCGTGGATGGCAATGTTGTTTTATCTACCACGTCTTTTTATCTACCATAGAGAGCATACAGATAATCACGATTTTGTAGAGGTGGTAAAGATTCAAGAGTATAAACTCTACCACTATATTGGTGTCCCAGCAATGTGGGCAACACTCTTTTCTGGTTTAGCAATGTTATGGCTCAATCCAGCTCTTTTAGAGAGTGGAGGGTGGATTTATATGAAGTTTTTCTTTTTGATTGTACTCATTACTTATCACTTCTCTTTAGGACAAATCCATCAAAGATTGGCTGAAGAACCCTACTATAAGAGTGGAAAATATTTTCGTTTTTACAATGAAGTACCTACACTCTTAATGATAGGAATTGTCATTATGGTCGTGGTTAAACCATTTTAAACGATTATCTGTTATAATTAAAAAATTTTATTCTTGTAAGGATTTTACTATGGAATTACCTGTGATTCATCTACCTCAGATACCTCTTCCCGTAGAGATACCTCTACTTATGCACCCTATTGCTATTCACTTTTTAGTGGCTATTCCTGTTATTGTGCTACTTTTAGAAATAGGTAATTTGGTGGTAAAAAAACGTGCTATTGGTGTGAGCAACTTCTTTTTACTTCTTTTAATGGTTGGGTTTGCCGTAGCTGGATACTTAACGGGAAGTGTCGATGGAAAAGAGGCGTTTCCTGCTTTAGGAGAGATGGCAAAAGAGGAGCTTGTAGAGCATAAACTCTTAGGGACTTATTTAATGTTAGGTTCTGTGGTTGTACTCTTTTTTAAGATGCTCTCAGCACTTATTGGACGTGGATTAATGAAAGGACTCTACCTTTTTATTTTAATTCTCTTTGTGGCACTCTTGTTTAAACAGGGAAAAGATGGTGGTGAACTGGTCTATAAATATGGTATTAATGTTGAAAAAGTACAAGAGTTAGACAGTGATTTATATGATGCTAAAGAGGAGTTGACTTCTCTTCAAGAGGAGCAAGCCCAAGCAAAAAAAGCAACACCTGCTCCTGCTGTTGAAGTAACCCCTAAAACAGTTCCTCAAAAAGAGATTGTTGAGAGTGTAGTCAAACCTGCACTTGAGAAAGTAGAGAAGTTAGTACCTGCCGTGGTAACCCCTTCTCTTCCAGCCGTAGAGCAGAATATGACAGATGAAGCTTCAGTGAGTGAAGCCAATACAACCCTCTAATTTGAACCTTCAAAGCCCTTTTTTAGGGCTTTACCCCCTCTTTTTTCTCTCCTCTTGTGACATTTTTTGACTTTTCCTTTAAAGAGGATAAATATTTAATATTTGATTAAGATTCTAATCAGTATACTGAGAGTGTAATACATACTAGACTAATTGAAAAAAGCTAAACTTATCGTGAGGTAAGGAGAGAAAGTTATGGGGCTTTGCTTACTTCTATAAAGCTCGCCAGACTACCAAGGGTGATATTGCGGTACTCTTCTTCATAACTTTTTTATTCGATTCTTGCATTGTTACGATGATATAACTTAAGGAGATAGAGATGCTAAAATATCTAACAAAATCAGCAAAAACATTGTTTGTTTTGGTATTGGTAAGTGGGTCTGCATGGGCGATAGAGATTAAAAATCTTTCAGAGGCAGTCGATGTTGCAGGGAAACAGAGAATGTTTACCCAACGAATGTTGAAAGATTATGCAATGATTGGTCTAGAGAATGGCTTTGGACACCCTAAAGAGGATTTGAAAAAAATTGTATCCGATTTTGAAAATCACTTAGATTCATTAATTGCTTTCAATAAAGACGAAGCAACCAAAGAGAGTCTTTTAAAAGTAAAGAGAATGTGGGAACCGATTAAAAAATCGTTACAAGAGAAGCCTCAAAAAGAGAAAGCAGGTGCATTGCAAGAGTCATTAGAAGCACTCTTAAAACAGTCAAATGATGCCGTAGAACTTTTTGCAAAACAGACAGGTAAAGTCTCTGGAAAGATTATTAATATCTCAGGAAGACAACGTATGCTCTCACAGCGTATGGCAAGTTTGTATATGTTGAAAGTATGGGGTGTGAATGATAGTGAATTTCAGAAAAAAATGCAAGATGCTATGAATCTTTTTCGTACCTCTTTAGATACGTTAATGAAGTCTGAAATGACCACGCCAGAGATTTTGGTTCTGTTAAAGAATGCAAAGAAGTCTTTTATGTTTTTTGAAATTATGAATAAAGCAAACTCTAAGTTTATCCCGAGTCTTATTTTTAAAAAATCAAACGATATGTTAAGAGATATGAATACAGCAACAGGTTTGTATGCTGCACAAGAGAAATAGGACAGGAGAAGTATCATGAAAAAGTTACTGATGGGAATATTGGTATGTGTTGGAACATCAACACTATCCATAGCAGGAGATAGTGTAGCAGATACTGTCAAGTTAATTGATATTGCAGGAAAGCAGAGAATGCTCTCTCAGCGTATTGCAAAAGATTATCTCTATGCTGGAGAGAAGATAGCCACCACAAAGGCAAAGCGACAACTTAAAAGCTCTTTAGAGGAGATGACTAAGGCACATAAGGCTCTAGTAGAGTCCATTAATGACCCTGAAATTCGTAACCTTTTAGCCTTTGTTGAGATGAGTAGTGAAGACTTTAAAGCCACAGCACAAGAGCCTTTTAACTTAGACAATGCACAGTTGATTCTCGATTTAAGTGAGTCGATGCTAGAGGGGAGTCAATATTTGGTTGATTCACTCAAAGAGGTAGTAAAAGTTAAAGAGTCTGCTATTGTTGGAAAAGCTGGAAGACAGCGTATGTTAGCACAGCGTATTGCAAAGTACTACATTGCTTATCAAGCAGGTATTCAAGATAAGAATACTATTCAACAGATGAAGTCAGCTGTTAAAGCGTTTGATACTGCCCATAAAGCACTCATGCGTAATCCTGAGAATACACCAGAGATTAACCGTAAACTCAATGAGATTGACCGTCTGTGGAAAATTGTCTATAAGTTCTATTTAAATATTGAAAAGGGTGGTTTACCATTAATCGTCTTTAATTCAACCGATAATATTACTGCAAAGATGAACAGTGTCACAAAGCTCTATATGAAGCTTTATAAATAGGAAGAGGAGAGAGTAATGAGTAGAGTGTTACAAAGCTTTCTTCTTTTTTTGAGTTTTTCTCTTATGGGACAAGCTGCAACAAGGGGAGATGTTAAGATTACAGAGGCATCTGAGAATATTCGTTATGTTTCTCAAGAGATGGCAAAAGAGTATCTTTTTCTCTTAAAGTATCCACAGCGTCGTGATGTAAAAGTACGGCTTAAACGTATTCTTAATACCCTTAGTGAAGATTTACGGGTGATTGCAACTACGACAAAAGATAGAGATACTAAAGATATTTTGGAGTTCTTAGCATATAGTAAAGAGCAGATTGAAGAGATTTTTCAAGGTGAAGCGACCAAAGAGAAAGCTGCTTTGATGCTAGATTATGCAGAGACTCTGCTAGAGGGTGCAGACTCTATTGGGCGTGCGCATATGTATGACTTTTCACAAGAAGAGAAGATGTTAATGTTAACCAAGAGAATAGAGTATCTCTTAGAGCGTGTAACGAAATACTACTTCTCTTTACATGTTGGATTTAATAGTACCACCAATAAAGAGCAGATGCAAGTAACCATGAAAAAGCTTGAAGAGAGTTTTACTAAGATGGGGGCATATCCTTATCCTGAGAGTGTCAAGCCTATTTATGAGAAGATGTACTTCTCATGGACAAAGAATAAGTTTTTCTTAGATAAATATGAGACACTCTTTATTCCAAAGTTACAGTTGATGTCTACGAGCTATTTAGAAAACATTGTGGCAAAATTATCACTTTACCACAGTAAGAACCAATAAGAGAGGAAACAGAGTATGAAAATGATTAACAATAAAAACATCTTTATTCTTCTCATTGCCATTGTTATAGGTATTTTAGGACTTTACTCCTATTATAGTTATACATCGTATAGTGCATACCGTACAATGCAAAAGAGTACACGAAGTGCTTACTTTATTCAAAAACTCAACCACGTGATTGATGCTGTTGAAAAAGAGAGACTCTCTAGTGCTTTTTATATGGGAACAGAGGGGAAGAGTGGCTATTCACAGTTAAAAAAATCACGTCAAATCACAGATGCTGTGATGGCTGAGATGCATACGCTTATGAGTGAACACAATATTTTAGAGTCTTATCAGAAGCGTTTAATGTTAGGGTTTGAGAATATTAAGTATGTGCGAACTAAAGTCGATACACTTAGCTCCAATCCTCATAATATCTTCTTCAATATCTACCAAGGGCAGATTTTTGATACGTTTTATGAAGTGATGAAAGAGTTAATAGGCAATGAGTCCTCAGCAAAAGTCAAAGAGTATCTTCATCTCTATACCGATTTTGTTGCACTCAAAGAGAATACCTCTTTAGAGAATGCCTCTATCTTTTTAACATTAACGACCTCTAAAAAGATGGAAAATCAAGATTTGGTTGCGTGGGATAGCTTGATTGTCAATGATATGCTTCCAGACTTTGATAGCCTCTCTGATACAGCATTAGCAAAGAAGATGCATACACTCTTTAGTGAGCAGACCTTTAACCATCTCTTAGATTCACAACGTGTTCAGATTCTTTATGCGTCTATGACAGGACACTATCCTATTGAGCCAGATGCGTGGTTGATGCAACATAAACAGAAGATAAAATCTTTCCTTTCAGGAGAGAACCTCTTGCTCAAAGCGATTCAGTTAGACTCTAAAGAGAAGTTTAAAGAGATGAAAGATGTGATGATTCAAAACCTTGTGACCGTACTTTTCCTCTTAATTGTACTCTTAGCACTCTTTTTAATCTATCGTAACATCAACAAAGATAAACAGCTCTTTGAGAGTACATTGAAAGATATTGAAACGGTTTTAAATATTCAACAACAACGTGAGTTAAAAGCGTTAATTGAACACCGTGAAACCACACAGATTTATCAATTTTTAGTTGATACCATTCGTGAAGCAAACCAAGCAAAAGACCTCTTTTTGGCAAATATGTCACACGAGATTCGTACACCACTTAATGGTATTGTTGGGTTTACACAACTTTTAAAATCGACCGAGACGACACCAGAACAAGAGGAGTTTATTACCGTTATTGAGACAAGTTCAGAGAACCTCTTAACCATTGTAAACGATATTCTTGACCTCTCAAAAATTAAGGCAGATAAGATTGAATTAGAGCATATTCCATTTAATGCTGTTGAGAAGTTTGAAGGAGCAATTGAGTCTTATGGAGCAAGAGCTGCTGAGAAAGATATTGAGTTGGGTGTCTTTATGGACCCTAAACTTCCAACAACACTTGTTGGTGACCCAACGAAGATTTCTCAAATTATTGTCAACCTTATTAGTAATGCGATTAAGTTTACAAACCTCTCTGGAAATGTAGATGTCGATGTACGTCTTATTGAAGAGAGTCCAAAAGATGCAACCATCCGTTTTGCTGTATCAGATACAGGAATTGGGATTACTAAAGAGCAACAAAAGCATATCTTTGAAGCCTTTTCACAAGCAGATGTCTCTACAAGTCGTAAGTTTGGTGGAACGGGGTTAGGATTGGCTATTTCTGGGAAACTGGTTAACTTTATGGGAGGTGTGCTAGATATTGAGAGTGAAGAGGGGAAAGGTTCAACCTTCTTCTTTACCTTAACGTTAGAAAAAGCCGACCAAAATACCCAAAGAGAGATTCCTCAACTTCAAGGGGTGCATATTGGTTACTTTGTTCCAGAAAAGGGAATTGAGCGTGCTTACAATAAGAACCTTCAACTCTATGTGGAGTCTACTGGTGCAGAGTTTATTGTCTATGAGGCTGATGAGTTACTCAATATGCCAAGCAGTGAACTTCCTGAGCTTCTCTATATTAACCATCGTTACTGTAAACGTGAAAAAGAGTTAGAGCAGTACCTTGAGTTAGATACAAAAGTGGTTGTCATTACCACTGGAAACCAGAAAGATACCATTGAGCATCTAGAAGATAAAATTGGTAAACTCTTCTATAAGCCAGTGAATTTAACCAAGACCTTTAAGTCTTTAGAGATTCTCAATGAGGGTACGCAGAAAAAAGCAGAACCAGCGAAAAAAGAGCGTGTGAAGTTTGACAATATTCACGTTTTAGTTGCTGAAGATAATGCGATTAACCAGAAACTTATTCAAAATGTCTTGAATGGATTCGGTTTAAAAGTGACCCTTGCAAACAATGGTGAAGAGGCGTTAAATTTACGTAAAGAGAATGCGTATGATATTATCTTTATGGATGTACAGATGCCAGTGATGGGTGGTATTGAAGCCACTGGTAAGATTATTGAGTATGAAAAAGCAAATAAAATAGAGCATATTCCTATTGTTGCACTTACAGCCAATGCACTTCAAGGAGATAGAGAGAAGTACCTTAAAGCAGGAATGGATAACTACCTCTCTAAACCTATTGAGTTAGACCAACTCTACTACCTCATTCAAGACTACTTCCCTCATAAAGCTGAGGAGATTTTAGAAGAGCCTCTCATTGAAGCAGAGGTGATTCCTCAGAAAGTAGAGAAGAGTGAAGAGACTCCTTTAGAAGAAGAGATTGTCGTAACCGAGGTAAAAACGGAAGCACCAAAAGAGGAAGTAAAAGCCCCTGAAGTAGAAGAGGTGGTTACGCCTCCTGTGGTAGAGCGTAGTGGTGTGAATGAGTCGTTAAACTTTAAACGAGAACTTCCAGTTAAAGAGAAACAAGCAGAGCCAAACAAAGAGCAAACACTCACGCCATTAGAGCCGTTAAAAACCTCTAATATGAGTGCTGATATTCTCATTCATAAAGCTTCTAAGTTAGAGGCAAAGGTCTATACTTCTATTTTCAATAACCTTGGCTATTCTGTGGAGAGTACCACAGATGAAAATATCTTTATGGATAAGTTAGAAGAGGGACGTTACCGTTATATTCTCTTTGACCGTATGTCATTTGGTGCAACACACTGTATGATTGTTGATTTAATTCGTGACAGTGGTGCAAGACCTCTTATGTTTACCTCCATAGAAGAGGGAGCGTGTTGTGAGATATTAAAAGAGGATGCAAGTAGCGAAGAGATTCAATATATGCTCAATAAAGAATCTTAGACAAATAAAGACCAGAAGCTGGTGCAAGACGGCTTGTGTGTTGTTTCTTACCTTGGAGTTGCTCTTGAAGTGACGCTAAGGTAAGTTCTCCTCTTGCAGATAACATAGCACTCTCTACCATCATTCTTACTTGTGAACGTAAAAAACCATTGGCTTGAAAAAGAATCATATGATACCCTCGTGAAAGAGGACGATAACGTGCTTGATAGACCTCTCTTATGGTTGTGTGTGTCGGTGAACCTGTTTTATGAAAGTAACAAAAGTCGTGTTCTCCTTGAAAAAGGGAGAGAGCCTCTTTTAATATTTCACCATCAAAGGGTGGATAGTAGGCAATATAGTCTTGTTCAAAGACAGAGGGTTGCGTGGTTTTAAAGAGGTAACGGTAGCTTCGCTTTTTTGCTGAGAAACGGGCGTGAAACTGGCTATTGACACAGATGAGCTGTTTAATAAAGATAGAGGAGAGTTTACGGTTGAGAATGGTTTGTAGTCGCTCTAAATCTTGCCAATAAGAGGGAAGGTCAAAGTGAATGACTTGTCCTGTGGCGTGTACCCCTCTGTCTGTTCGACCACTCCCTACAATGGTGACATCAATATGTAGACTACGAAGTGTTCTTTCAAGCTCTCCTGCTACGGTTTGAGCTGTTTGTGACTGTTTTTGAAATCCAAAATAGTCTGTTCCATCGTATTGAATGATTGCTTTTACACGCATAGGGTTCCTTTTAGAAATATTTTGAGACACGCCAATGAAAAAGGAGGCGACCAAGAATAAAAATGAGTGCCGAAAGGGTAAAAAGGAGTGAGAAACTTCCCCACTTTCCCAAGGAAGAGGCGAGAAGATAGAAGAAGAGCGTGGTAGCAAAAATACTCACAAAGGCGTAATTTTTTTGGTAGCGAGGGTTAATCATAGTAAAAGAGGCAACCAAATAGACACTTAAAAGAGGAATAAAACTAATAAAAATATAGAAGATAAGTTTGCGTAACACCCTATGGTTTTGTTGTGCTTGAAGCCAGTAGTGTAGGGTCGATTGAAAGTGAAAGACCTCTCTCTCTAGGGTATTAAAAATCTCTAAAGTTTGGTACTGAAGTTGTTGAAGCTTCTCTTTGGTGTAGGTGTAGCCATACCCATCTTTTAAAAGAAGAGAAGTGACCCCTTGGTAGTGGTTAATTTTTCCCTCTTTAGAGGAGAAGAACTGCTCTTGCATCCCTTTAGTATGGTTGTAGATGACCAAGTCATAAAAGGTATCCCCCTTTTTCTCTCTCATATAGATGTAGTATGACCCAAACTTCTGCCCCAACTCTCCTGCTTGAATAGAGAGGCGTGCATCGTCTATCTTTGCATTTTTAAACGCTTTATAGTACTGTTTTGTAAGAGGCATTGCCAACAAAGAGAGTGCGAGTAAAAAAGTAGAGAAGAGTACCCCTAAAAGAAGAAAGTAGCGTACAATTTTATGTGCAGGTACTCCTAGGGCATATAGGGCAATGAGTTCATTCTCCATAGAGAGTCTGACTAAGAGAATAGCTACCGTAGCAACAAATGACAGAGGCAGTGTATAGAAGAGAATATCGGGAATAGAGTAGCTATATAGGGTTAAGAGTTCTTGAAAACTCATTGCAATCTTAGCCGTTAAAGAGGCAATCTTTACTAAGTAAACCAGAGAGATAATGAAAAAAAAGGGTAGAAAGATGGTTAAAAAACTACCCGTAAATGCTTTAGAGAGATAGCCTCTAAGGTTAGCCATAGATAATACGCTCCAGTAGCTCTAGTGCTTGTGTATCGTAGAGATAGACAATGAGGGTTGCTAAGGCTAAAAAGGGTACAAATGGCACACCTCTTTCACGGTAGATAAGGGCTGGAATTATCGCTAAGATAGCAGAGAGAAAAATAGCAATAAAGAAAAGAGGAAAGCCCAGTAATGCCCCCATAGTACCTGCAACAATAACATCTGCTCCTCCCATTGCCTCTTTTCTAGCAAGTAAAGAGGAGAGTAGCCCTACAAGGTAGAGTCCTCCACCAGCAATGAGTGCATTGAGTAGGGCATTGACAAAGTCTGGTTGAATGAGTGCTAAGAGTAGGGCAGTGAGGTTGATGCTATCTGGTACAGCCATATATTTAAAGTCAATCATCACTAACGCTAAAAGGGCTGAGAAGCTTAGTGCAATAAAGGGAAGATACCACACAAGCCCTATCTTCCAATAGAGTAAGACAAAGAGAATACCATTAAGCAGTTCAATCAGAGGGTACTGTTTGGCAATAGGTGCTTGACAGAAGGCACATTTTCCTTTAAGAAAGAGCCAAGAGAAGAGAGGAATATTGTGGTACCACTTCAGTGGTGTCTGACACGATTGACAGTGTGATGCAGGAAAAGCAATGCTCTCTCCTTTAGGGATACGGTAGATAACCACATTGAGGAATGAACCAAAGAGTAGACCAAAAGTAAAAAGTGTTAAGGGGAGTAAAAAGTGTTCCATTAGATGCCTCCAAAGCGTCGAATACGTTGTTGATAGTGACCAATATGCCTCTTTAACTCTTGGGCTGTAAAGTCTGGCCAAAGCGTAGGGGTAAAGAGGAGTTCAGCATAGCTTAGTTGCCATAAGAGAAAGTTAGAGATACGCTCCTCTCCACTGGTACGAATGAGTAGGTCAATATCGGTATAGGGGGTTTGAAGATGTTGAGAGATATCTTCAGTTGTAATGTTGGACTTCCCCTTAGCAATGAGTTGATTGACCACACTGACAATCTCACTACGTCCACCATAGTTTAATGCTAAGAGTTGTGTGAGGTTTTGGTTATGTTTGGTTGCCTCTTGTGTGGTATGAATTTGTGCTTGTAGTGCAGGAGAGAAGGCAGAGAGGTCACCAATGGCTTGAAAGCGAATACCATTTTTTTGATAGGTCTCTAGCTCATCTTTTAAATACTTCGCTAAGAGTTTCATTAAAAACTCTACTTCTAGTTTGGGGCGTTTCCAGTTCTCTGTACTAAATGCGTAGAATGTGACACTCTCTATTTGAGGCTCTTTTGCACAGTAGGTGGTAATATCACGAATGACTTCAGCACCTTTTTCGTGTCCTTTGGTGCGTTTAAGCCCACGCTCTTTTGCCCAACGACCATTTCCATCCATAATGATAGCAAGGTGTCTTAGAGGGTTTTTATGCATCTAAGAGTGCCTTGGCGTGTTTGACAATGTTTTGTGCAAGTAGGCTTTTCGTGTGACGACCTAAAGCATAGGCTCTTTGAGGGGTAATGAAGGTAATCTCATTCTCCTCTCCTCCAAAGCTAGTCGCATCTTTGAGTAGGTTGTAACATACCCCATCAACGCCTTTTTGTGTGAGGAGGTTTTTCGCACTCTCTAGCCCTGTTTGGCTATCCATCTCTGCTTTAAAGGCGATGGTTTTGAGTCCCTCTTTGTTGATATTGCTTAAAATATCTGTTGTCTGTTTTAGCTCAATACTCCACTCATCACCTATCATTGATTTTTTGAGTTTCCCACTTTGAGGAAACTTAGGTGTGTAGTCTGCCACAGCTGAAACCATAAAGAGGTATGGCTCTTTTTGTATGAGGTAGGGGGCATCGGTGTGGTTCATTGAGCTTTTACTCATCTTCCCTTTTTTTGCAACACGCACAGCGTCTATGGTGTACTCAAGCATCTCTTTGGCACTCTCTATCTCTATGGTGTAGAGGCTTTGAGGTAGTCCAGAATTTCCCATGGTGGTCAAGTAGCAGACATCAGCCCCTTTAAGGTAGAGTTCAAGGGCTATGGACTTTGCCATTTTTCCAGAAGAGAAGTTACTAATGTATCGTACCTCATCAATCTTCTCTCGTGTACCACCACCAGTAACAACCACCCGTCTATCTTGCCAAAATGGCTCTTGTAGTAGGGCTTTTGCCCCTTCAAAGAAAATCTCCTCTACATCTGCCAATGCCCCTTTTCCCTCATCACCACACGCAAGGGTTTTGACTTGAGGCTCTACAATGACCACATCATTCACCCCTAACATCTTCAGGCTTCCTACGGTGTAGTGATTTGCAAGCATCTGGGTATTTGCAGAGGGTGCTACAATGAGTGTTCCTTTAAAGGCGAGGGCAGTTTGGGTGAGGATAGTGTCAGCAACGCCTTTACTGAGTTTATTGAGTGTGTTTGCCGTAGCAGGGGCTACAATGAAAATATCACACTTTTTGCCTATCTCAATATGGTTTAACTCACTACTCCAACTCTCACTCTGCTCCGTAAGAACAGCATTGCGTGTGAGTGCTTCAAAAGTTAAAGGAAGCACAAAACGCTCAGCACTTGGAGTCATTACTACGTGTACATCAGCGCCAGCTTTGACAAATAGACGTGCCAAGTCACACGCTTTATAAGCAGAGATACTCCCTGTTACACCTAAAAGAACGGATTTTCCAGTGAGGTTAATATGTTGCATCTTACGCCTTTTTAAAGAATTTATAGAAGAAGTTTTTGAGGCTCTTTTGTGGGGTACGAGAGAGAACCAAGTCACCACTTTGAACTGCTTTTGTTACGGTTGTTCCTGCTGCAATCATCACATCATCTGGAATACTCAAAGGAGCAACAAGCTGTGTGTCTGAGCCAACAAAGACATTTTTACCAATGGTGGTTTGAAACTTATTTTTCCCATCATAGTTACAGGTAATCACACCTGCTCCAATATTTGTCCCCTCATCAATGGTTGCATCACCAAGGTAGGCTAAGTGTCCTGCTTTGACACCATTGAGGGTAGATTTTTTAACCTCTACAAAGTTACCAATGTGTGTATTGGTGAGTGTCGAGTCTGGACGAATACGTCCCATCGGTCCTACATCGGAGTGTTGAATGGTTGCAGAGTCAATGACAGAGTGTGCTTTAATGTGTGCATCAACAAGGTGTGAAGCCCCTTCAATGGTTACGCCATTTTCCAAGATGCACTCCCCCTCAAATGTAGCACGACAATCAATATAGATAGTCTCAGGAAGACGCATACGTACCCCTGAGAGCATCAACGCCTCTTTAATACGTCGTTGGTGAATCTCTTCAGCTTTGGCTAGGTCAAGTTTAGAGTTTACCCCTTTAAACTCCTCCTCTTTGACATAGATAGGTTTAATGGTTTTTCCCTCTTCAACAGCCATTTTAATAATATCGGTTAAGTAGTACTCTTTTTGTGCATTGTCATTGTTGAGTGCAGGAATATACTTTTGAAGAAGAGAGGTCTTTACAGCGTAGATACCAGCATTGACTGTTTTCGTTTGAAGTTGTATCTCATTACAATCTTTCTGCTCTACAATCTCTTTTACTGCCCCCTCTTCAATGATGACACGTCCATAGCCCTGAGGCTCTTCTAAGGTAATGACAGACATATTAATGTCACTATCACCCAATGTAAGGGCTTGGAGGGAGGCTTTGGTAATGAGAGGCATATCTCCATTTAAGATAAGGGTTTTAGGGTGTTTACTCTCAACCCCCTTCATCGCACCCCCTGTTCCAGGGAAGTTTTTAGCATCTTGTAGATGAAACTGAATACCTGTATAGTGTGCTTCTATTTGGTCTTGAATATGTTGGGCTTGGTGGTAGAGGACTACGGTAATATCATCACTAATGGCTTGTGCTGCATCAATCGCGTGAAAGAGCATCGGTTTTCCAGAGAGAGTATGGAGGACTTTAGGGGTGGTTGATTTCATACGTGTACCTTGACCAGCAGCAAGAATAACAACAGAGAGTGACATATTTAGAACCTTTACGATAAAATTACAAATTATTGTGATTATATCAAATTGAGATTAAAGGTGTAGATGTGGAGTGTAAACATTTTGGAAGTTGTGGGTCGTGTGGGTTATATGCGTTGTGTTATGAGGAGCAGTTGGCTCAAAAAGAGCAGAGAGTAGGAGCATTGTTAGCCCCTTTTTTCTCTAAGCCTCTAGAGGTCTTCTCCTCTAAAGCGTCACACTACCGTGCAAGGGCTGAGTTTCGTATTTGGCATGAGGGAGAGGTCTGTTCGTATGCCATGGGAAAAATGCCTCTAGATGGGGTACGCCAAAAGGGTGCAATAACCATTGAGATGTGTCCAAAGGTGATTGATGCCATTGAGAAGCGTATGTGGAGGCTTTTAGATGCCATTAATGCTTCAAGTGATGTGTTAAAAAAGCGTCTTTTTGGTGTGGAGTTTTTGGCTACAACAACAGATGAGTGTCTAGTTACACTCCTGTATCACCGAAAATTAGATGAGGTGTGGATGGCTGAGGCAAAGCATTTAGAGGAGATGCTTTCGTGTAAGATTATGGGACGAAGTCGTAAACAAAAAGAGATACTAAGTGATGAGTTTGTCATAGAGAAGTTAGCCATTGATGGAAAAGAGGTTATCTACAAGCAGTATGAGTCAGGCTTTACGCAACCTAACCCTTTTGTGAATGTACAGATGATAGAGTGGGCAATTAAACAAGCAAAGAGGGTAGGATATGGGGACTTTTTAGAGAGTTATTGTGGGTTAGGGAACTTTACCATTCCTCTCTCTGCTTATTTTGAGAAGGTCTTAGCCACAGAGATTAGTAAACGCTCTATCTATGCAGCTTTAGAGAATTGTGCGTTAAATGGTGTGGAGAATATCTCTTTTGTGCGTCTTGCTTCAGAAGAGATGACTCAAGCACTCAATAAAGAGCGTGCATTTAGTCGTTTAAAAGAGATTGATTTAGATGCTTATGATTTCTCTACGGTTTTGGTTGACCCTCCTCGTGCAGGATTAGATGAGGGGACAATAGGGCTTATTTCAGACATAGAGCATATTATCTATATCTCTTGTAACCCTCAAACCCTTGCGAGAGATTTAGAGGCTTTAACCCAGACACACGATGTCGTAGAGGGGGCAATCTTTGACCAATTCCCTCATACTGAACATATTGAGAGTGGTCTCTTTTTAATAAAGCGATAGTATGACATTTGTTTCGTGGAATATCAATGGGATTCGTGCCATTGATAGAAAAGGGGCATTGAGGTGGATTGATGAGGCTGATATTGACTTTTTAGCCCTACAAGAGATAAAAGCCCAAGCCCAAGAGGTACCTACAACACTCTTTAGCCGTCGCTACCCCTTTTGTGCCATAAATAGTGCTTCTCAAAAAGGCTACTCTGGAGTGGCACTGTATAGTGCTATCAAAGGGGAGGCTTTTGCGTGTGAAGAGGTAGATACTTTAGAGGAGGGGCGTATTGTAGAGTACCACTTTAAGGGGGTTTATGTTCTTTTAAACATCTACTTTCCCAATGGGCAAAGAGATGCGTCACGTTTTGCCTATAAGATGGCATTTTATGAGCGTCTTTTGGCTTACATTGTAAAACTTAAAGCTTCTGGTAAAGTGGTGATTATCTGTGGAGATTTCAATACAGCACATCTTGACGTAGATGTAGCAGACCTAAGTGAGGCTAAGGGACGTTCTGGTTTTTTAGATGTTGAGCGAGCATGGATAGGACGTTTGATAGACGCAGGGTTTATTGATACTTTTCGTCTGATGCACCCAGAAGCAAAAGAGCGTTACAGTTGGTGGAGTTATACCAAAGGTGCAAGGCAGAGAAATAGAGGGTGGAGAATTGATTACTTTTTTGTCTGTGACTCTTTAAAAGAGGCTATTGTAGAAGCAGATATTTTAGAGGAGATAGAAGGCTCAGACCACGCCCCTGTTAAATTAGTCTTAGATATTGCGTGACCAGAGGTTCTCTTTTTCCATACTTTGGTAGGTTAAATAGACCCTCAGGTCAAACTCATATTGATGGTAGTTTGGGCAGATATGTGTGGCGAGTTGATAGAAGGCTTTTGAGTGTTCTTGTACTTTAAGATGGGCTAATTCGTGGGCGACAATCATCTCTAAGAAGGCTTGAGGGGTTGATTTAAAGAGGGTAGAGATGCGTATTTCACGTTTGGCTTTGAGTTTACCTCCTTGTTGTCTACTGACTCTTGTGTGTGTACCTAGGGCTGTATGAAGAGAGCGTATTTTACTATCGTAGCAGACCTTCTCTAGAGGTTTTCCCCCTTTAATGAAAGCTCTTTTTTGTTGGGTGACATAGGTATAGAGTGCTTTGTCTGATTGAATGGTGTGAGGGGTTGGATAGGAGGAGAGAAGGTAGCTTTTTAAGCGTTTCTCCTCTAAGGCGTGGCGTACTTGTGCTTGGATTGAGGGGGCATAGTGTTGTAAATAGGGTAACATAGGGCGTATCTTACCTTATGTTTGATGAGAAAGAGGAGAGAGTTATGAGAGTAAGGGTTGGGACATTTAATCTGTTTCAATATAGTAAGCCTCCCTATGCGTATTACCGTAAAAAAGCACGTTTTAGCTCTTTACAGTGGCAAGAGAAAGAGGGGTGGATTGTTGCACAACTTCAGAAGATGAGGTGTGATATTGTAGGGTTTCAAGAGGTCTTTAGTGCCGATGCGTTAGCCTCTTTAGTCAAAAGTGTAGGCTTAGAGTACTTTGCAACAGTAGAGGAGGCAAAGGTGAGTGAGCGTGATAGCTTAAAGTATGTCACCACAACCGTAGCATTAGCCTCTAAATACCCCATTATCTCTCTTTCCACCCCCTCACTCTCGTTAGAGGCGATGAAGAGGTATGGGGTAGAAGAGAGGCTTTGGGGATTTGCTCGTCAGCCTATTTGTGCAACGCTGTTACTTCCATCAGGAGAGGAGATAGTGGTCTATGTGGCACACTTAAAGTCTAACCGACTCAATCAGTTTGAACCACTTTTTCATGCAGAGCATACTTTTAAAGAGAAAGAGGAGAGAGTGATGAAGCGTTTAGAAGGAGGTGGAGGGAGTGCGTTACGTCAAAGAGTCTGTGAAGCTTCTAGTCTACGTCATGCCATAGAGCAGAATAAAGAGCGTATGACCCTTTTATTGTGTGATTTAAATGACACTTGTCACTCCTTTACCTATACACTTCTTAGTAGCGAGAAACAAAAAGAAGAGAGATTTGAAGATAGCTTCTGTGTCGCCCATAAGCGTATGATACCAAGAGAGCCAACACACTATTTTATGGGCAAAGGGCAAGTGTTGGATTATCTTTTTTTCAATGAGGGTGCTTTAAAAAAGAGAGATATAGAGGTATGTAGATATGAGGTTTTTGGTGAGCATCTACAAAAACGAAAAAGCTCTCTTTTACAGAGTGACCACGCACAAGTGGTCGTTACACTACGTTTTAAAGCATAAAAGCAGTTAATTAGGAGTCATTTTATCTTATTTTAAGGTGAATTTGCTAAAATTCTCCTAACAAATAAAAATTATCATTAAGGAAATGACATGATCGTAACAAAAAAAGCACCAGACTTTACTGCTTCAGCTGTTCTTGCAAATGGACAAATTGTAGAAGATTTTAATCTTATGGAGAACCTAGGAGAGAAGGGTGCGGTACTTTTTTTCTATCCATTAGATTTTACTTTCGTTTGTCCTTCTGAAATTATTGCTTTTTCTCATAGAGCAGAAGAGTTTACAAAAAGAGGAATTAATGTCATTGGTGTCTCTGTTGATAGTCAATTTTCACACTTTGCTTGGAGAGAAACTCCAGTAGAAAAAGGTGGAATTGGACGTGTAAACTTCCCATTGGTAGCTGACCTCTCTAAACAAATTGCGAGAGATTACGATGTTCTTCTTGATGAAGCCGTAGCACTTAGAGGTTCTTTCTTAATTGATGCTGATGGTACAGTAAGACACGCAGTCATCAATGACCTTCCACTTGGAAGAAACATTGATGAGATGCTTAGAATGGTAGATGCAATGCTCTTTACCAATGAGCATGGTGAAGTATGTCCTGCTGGTTGGGCAAAAGGTGATGAGGGAATGAAAGCAGACACAGAAGGTGTTGCTGAGTACCTTGAGAAACACGCTAACGAGCTTTAATAAGCTTTCACTTCTTGGCTTTTGCCAAGAAGAAGAGATATTACGCTAGCCCCATACTATGACTTCCTCCTCCCTTTTTTAGTATGGTGTGGGGCTAACGTATTGTCTTTAATAGTAAAGGATTTTTTTTGACCGATTATGCCACACGTCTTCAAGCATCAAATTTAAAAGCGACTTTTCAACGTATGCGTATTATGGAAGTGATTGACCAAAAAGGGCATATCTCTTTAGATGATATCTATATGAAAATTAAAGCACACTACCCCTCTCTCTCTTTAGCAACTATCTATAAAAATATTCTCCTCATGACACAAAAAGGACTCTTAGTTGAAGTACCTCTAGAGAGTCAAAAGTCAAAGTATGAGTTAGCCAAAGAGGCACATATTCATCTTATCTGTCGTCAATGTGGTGAAGTAGAAGATGTGAATTTACTTGAGAGTACCTCCCAAACACTTCAGCAGTTAACCCAAAAAGAGTCTTTCCAGTTAGAAAAAGAGCAGATTAATCTCTATGGTGTCTGTAAAGCGTGTCAAAAAAGACAGGAATAAGACGCTTTTATCGTGAAATAATTGAACTTTTGTTAGAATAGAAGATGAAAGAGAGAGACGATGAATCAAGCGTATATTCTAAATAAATTAAAATGGTTAATGCTTTTACCTTTTATGGTGATTACCATAGGGTTTCTTGTTGTGGGAATGAACTCATGGCAGACCCTTGGTGAGATTCATCTTTTACGTAATGATATCTTAGTGGTGAAGAAAATCTCTCATCTGATTAATGTTCTTCAAGAGGAGAGGGGAAAGAGTAGTGGCTACTTAGCGAACTATAACCCCTCTTTAAAACTCCCTTTAGAGATAGAGCTTCTCAAACAACAAAAGCGTGTTGATAGTCTTTTTGAAAGTTTTTTAAAGAGTATGGAGAGTAACCATCACTTCTATGAAACACAGTATCAAAAACTTTTAACCCTTCGGCTAGATACTAAAAATCACGAATTGAACCTCAATGAAATCTTCGATGGCTATACTTCACTCATTGGTGATTTGCAAAAATATTATATGAAACGTTCTATGCATATTCCTGATGCAGATATTACAAGAGAGTTACAAGTTTATGGTAGTATTGTGATGATGAAAGAGGCATTAGGACAGATACGCGCTTCCTTTAATGCTATCTTCTCATCCGGTACATATGATGCAGGGTTACTCTACCGAGCCATTCACGCTCAAGGTATCTACGATGGAGCAAGACACCACTTCTATGCCACAGCACTACAACCCACACAAGAGATTTATCAGCAGATTCTTTTAGAGAAGTCCTATTTATGGGTAGACCATACCATTCACGCCTATACCACACAGCCATTTGAACAGACAGATGTTGATGCTACACTTTGGTGGGACCGTATTAGTCATGTTATTGAACAGTTTTATGCATTTGAAAAGCACTATTTTGCAAAGATTGAGCAGTATAGTCTAAAGAGAAGTGAGAAGTTAGAGATGGAACTCTTTTTAAACTGTTTCTTTTTTATTCTTTTTTTCTCTTTATTTATTTGGATAGGAAACCGTTTAAAGGGTGAGATTATTAATAGTGTCTCTTTGTTAGAGCAGTATAGACAAGTTGTAGATAGAAGTAGTATTGTCTCAAAAACCGATAGACGAGGGATTATTACCTATGTCAATCAGCAGTTTTGTGACATCTCTGGATATAGCAAAGAGGAGCTACTTGGAAAAGAGCATAATATGGTACGTCACCCCTCTGTACCTAAAGAGGTCTTTCGAGAGCTTTGGAAGACATTAGGACAGAAACGTGTCTGGACAGGTATTTTAAAAAACCGTAAAAAAGATGGCACAAGTTATACCGTAGAGGCGACTATTTCACCCATTATTGACCACAATGGAAAGGTTCAAGAGTTTATTGCCATTCGAAAAGATATTACAGAGGTACTTCATCTCAATGAGGAGTTAGCCCACGCACAAAAAGATTTAATCTACCGTATGAGTGAGTTAACAGAAGCACGTAGTTTAGAGACGGGTTACCATATTCGTCGTGTGGCAAAGTATGCTGAGATGTTTGCACACTATTGTCAGTTGAGTGAACAAGAGATAGGGTACATCTCTGTGGCTTCTCCTATGCACGATATTGGTAAAATTGGTATTGAAGATAGTATTTTACATAAAGAGGGAAGTTTAACAGCCAAAGAGTGGGAAGTGATGAAGACACATACGACTATTGGGTATAACCTCTTTAAAGATTCAGATAAACCTCTCTTAAAAGCAGCAGCTATTATTGCCCATCAGCATCATGAAAAGTTTGATGGTACGGGGTATCCACAAGGCTTAGCAGGAGAGAAGATACATATTTTTGCACGTATTACAGCACTTGCTGATACCTTTGATGCCTTACAGTCTAAGCGAAGCTATAAAGATGCGTGGAGTGATGAGAAGATTTTTAAACTGATAAAAGAGGAGAGTGGAAAACATTTTGACCCTCGTTTAGTAGAGATATTCTTTGCACACTTAAATGACTTTTTAAAGGTGAGAGATGCCTACTTAAAAGAGGAGTCTATGCAGAAGCAAAAGCAGAAAACTACTTAATTGCTTGTGCAATTTTCACAATAGCCATTCCATAGGTTGTGGCATTGTTGTATCGGGTTAAGATACGAAAGTTTGACCCACCTAAGTAGAGTTCATCATAGTGACGGTTACGAAGTTTTAAGAGGTAGGCTGAAGATTCTCTAAAGGGTTGATGCCAGATAACGCCTGCTTGTTTGAGTTTTTTGAGGGGATAGCGTCTTTTATGACCTGTTTTTAGTCGATGAAAACGTTTGCCTTTAAACTCAGCTTCAATGGCTACAACTTCTCCTTTTTTCCAACCGTGATGGTGAAGAAATTTGGCAATAGAGCCAATACAATCTTCTATATCCCAAATACTAGCACCATCTCCATCGAAATCTTGACGAAATTTTCTTGCCACAGAGGGGAGTTGTTGTACACACCCCATTGCACCAGCAAATGAGCCTTCTAGTTTGGTAATATCATACCTCTTCTCACGTGCAAATAAGAAGAGGTGTTTGAGTTCAGAGGCGAAGAGTTTCTGCATACGATTGGGAAAAAAGGCAAGGGTTGTCAGGGCTGAGAGGGTATTGTAGTCACCCATATAGTTTCCAAAATGGCTCTCTACCCCTAAAAACCCTACCAGATAATCACTCTCCACTTTATAGCGTTTTGATGCTTTTGCTAATGTGTGACGGTACTTTTTTTTAAAAAGCCGTGCCTCTTGAAAGGTTTGAGGGTTGACAACGTGCAGTTTAAAACGTTCCCACGTTCCAATGGTAGAGTTCTTTTTAAATTTCCCCTCATAGCGTGCTAAAGTATCACGGTCGAGTTTGGCTTGAGAGAGAACTCCCTCTAAATAGGCGTAAGAGAAGCCATAACGGTGGTGCATCATCTTTATAAAGGTTTGTACATTTTGCTTCTCTAAAAAGGGGTAAGCAACAGGGGGACGGTCACTGTTTCCAAAGAGGAGTATGAGAGGGAAAAGAAGAAAAAGAGCTATTTTTTTAAACATTTTGAGCCTTTGGCATACGCTCTAGCAGAAGAAGTGCATCACGATAGATAGGTTCATCAATAAAGCCATACTCTGGGTCTAAAAATCCGTGATTTTTTTGGGCTGATGCAGACTCAAAACGCTCTTTTATCTGCAATGCTCTATGGTAGAGTGTCTCAGAGGTGGAGAATATCTCATTGGCAATGGCGACTTGTTTCGGTCCCATACACGCTTTAGAGGTAAAGCCCATCTCTTTCTCCTTTTGACACCACGCTTGAAAGGTTTGGGTATCTTGATACTCTTGAAACATAAACCCAATAGGCTCTAAAGAGGCTGTTTTTGCATCGATAAGAAACTTTGAGAGAAGATACTCAATGGTAGGGTTGTTGAGTGTAACGAGTGATTGAGGAAGTCCCATAGAGGTTAGTAGGTCTAAAATACCAAGGTTCACGGTTGTAAAACGTGGGTCAATACGTAGGGTAGAGAGTGATTGAAATGCCTCTTTTGTCTCTAGGGAGATGTGAAGCTCTTTATCCTCTTTTAAGAGGTGTAGTGCTTGAGCAATTTCACTTTGTGTTTTTATTTTAGCCACACGAATGGCATCAAACCCAAAATCGTTTAAGAAGCGTATCTCTTCAGCACCACCTTGATGGAGGGGATTGACACGAACAACAATAAAGCTATATGCTTGAGGTAGGTAAGAGAGGAAAAGAGCAATGTTCTCTAGAGCCTCTTTTTTTCGAGAGGGTGCAATGGCATCTTCAAGGTTGAGTGTAATCATATCAGCAGGAAGTCTGTCTATACGGTTTAAGTGTTTTAGATGGAGAGGGTTGAGCATCATATTTGAGCGTCTAAAGGTGTGTTGACACGGCTTTTTGTAGGCGTGACCATAGGTTGTGGGACGGTTTTGTAAGTCTGTAAAAATCATAGCCATATCATAGCAGAGTGGAGGTAATAGTTGGGTAAGAGAGTTGTTCTATACTCTCTTTATCATTCAAAATGAAAGGAGTTAAAATGTATGCAGTAATGATGAAAGGTTTAGCAGTCTGGTGGTTAGGGGTTGTCTCTTTATTTGTGGTACATCTCTTTTTTCCTCGTATAGAGTACTTTTTATATGTTTAATTTTTAAGCAAAGAAAGCAGGGGTGATTATGCTATAATGTACAAAAAAAGGGTATGCTATGCAAAAGATTTTTCTCTCTTTGTTACTTCTTTTTCCTCTCTTAGGTTCAGCCTCTGAATACCGTGTGGCTGAACGTACGTGTGGACTCTTTAACAATTTAAAACACACAAAAAATCAAGGTGATGCACACTTAGAGAAGGGACGCTCTTATGAGGTGCTTCGAACACATAAGGGGAACTTCTTAGTCAAAGTCCCCTCTCTCTCTCCTCAACAACGCTGGGTAAGCAATGAGTGTTTTACAACCAAACCACCTATTGCACCTCTACATAAACAAAAACCCTCTTTACTATTGGCTGTAAGTTGGCAAGAGGCATTTTGTGAACTGCATCAACGTAAGCGTGAGTGTCAACCAGTAGGTATTCATTCAGGGTTAAAGTCACGTCCTAAAGAGCGTTTTACCCTACACGGACTATGGCCTCAACCTCGTAGTCAAGAGTATTGTGGAATTGATACACAAACCAAACAGACAGACCAACACCATCTCTGGAAAAAGTTAGAGATACCTCGTTTACGTAGTGATATTCAACGTCAACTTCAAGAGGTGATGCCTGCTGTGGTTTCTGATTTACATAAGCATGAGTGGGTGAAGCATGGAAGCTGTTACAGTAACGATATCAATCAATATTTTCAAGATGCTATTACCTTAGTCAATCAAGTCAATCATTCAGCCCTTGGGGTACTGTTTCGTAAAAATGTAGGACGTGTCTTAACACTTAAACAGATTCGTGCTGTGAGTGATAGAAGTTTTGGAAAAGGGACGGGGTCACGTATTGAGCTACGGTGTCGACGAGGGCTTATTACAGAGTTATGGTTTCACTTAGGGAGTGGCTCAACAGACCTTTCACAACTTTTAAAAGAGGGAAGGGCTGTGGAGAGTCGTTGTAAAAGAGGTTATGTTGACCGTGCAGGATTTGGAAAGTAGATAATGGTCTATGGTGTATTAGATGAAGCCTTAGAGCATTTCTTAGAGGCACTAAAGAGGGGTGCATACTTTGATGCCCATGAGATATTAGAGGAGGCGTGGCACCCTCTACGTCAAGCCAAAGACCCCGTGGCTAAAGTAGTAAGAGGGCTTATTAATGGTGCGATTGCATTTGAACATTTAAAGCGTAACCGTCCTCAAGCTAAAACAAGAGCGTGTCGTGTCTGGGTTGGTTATGAGCGAAGTAAAGCCCATTTTAATAGGGAGATGCAGACAAAACACAAGGGAATAAGCCTTGCCTATGAGAGTGTAGAGGCGTTAAAAGCCTCTTGTGGTTTATGCTGTGATGAGTAGAAGAGGCTCTTGTGGGGTAATGGTAATAGAGGCACTATGGAGTGTGACAATATCGCCATCGAGTTGTATGAGTTGATACTCTGTACCTAAGTTGAGTGTGAGAGGTTTTTTCACTTCACCATAGAGATTTCCCCATTTTTTGAATGGACGTAAGGGGGTAAAGATGGCAAAGTGTTGTTGACTGCTTAGAAGAAAAGGGGTGATGAGTAGATGGTAGGGAAGAAGAAGAAGAGCAGAGAGAAGGTACTTCCACGCTCCCTTCTTTAAGATACCAAAGCGAAGATGCTCAGCGAGAAAGATATGTTGTAAATCATTCATATTTCCAGCAGAGAAGAGAAAGATATGCTCATTGAGTGTGTAGTAATCTAGCGGGGTACTTTGAAGGGCTTTTTTTTCTGTAATACGCTCTAAAATATCCATTAGAGGGGCTGTTTTATGGTATTTTGAGATAACATTAAAAGAGCCTGTTGGGTGAAGAATGAGAGGAGGGAGTGTGAGGTTGTGATGGTGAAAATACTCAATGGTTCGACGAATGAGTCCATCGCCTCCTGAGAGAATAAGATAGTCATACTCAGCCAGTGAAGCCTCCAAAGGTAGTGTTTGTAGGGTGGTATGTTCAATATCTAAATGAGGGTGTGTCACACTTTTTCCAATCAGTAGTAGTTTCATCTCTTTCCTTATAAGTTTAGGATACAATTATAGCCATGAAAGTTGAAAATGAAGAGGCACTCGATAGGCTTATTATCTGTCCTAAGTGCTATACACTCCATGAGGAGATACCTATTGAAGATGGCTCAAAAGCGTGTTGTTCGCAGTGTCAGACTATTTTATACCGTTATGATAGTCAACTTGCAGAACACGGTTTAGCGTTAAGTGTGACAGGGATTGTTCTCTTTTTGTTGGCAAACTTCTTTCCCTTAGTGGAGATTACGCTTTTAGGGCATACGCAATATCTTACTATTACAAAAACCTTTATGTCACTCTTTGAGAATGGTTTTTATATTGTTGGTATGTTGTCACTTTTTCTTATTTTTCTTTTTCCTTTAATGGTCTTCTCTCTGTATGGGCTACTCTTTTTATTGTTACTGCTTCGTAGGGGAGAGCATTTGACACGTGAGATACTTATTTTACTCTCTCATCTTTTGGTCTGGAGTATGAGTGATATTTTTCTGATGAGTATTTTAGTGGCACTGGTTAAACTCATTGGCTATGCACAGATTCATATGGGAGTTGCCTTTTGGGCACTTTTAGGGTTTGTGATAGTAGAGATTTACCTCTCAAAGAGTATTCACTTACGAGAGATTTGGATGTTACGTAAGCGTGTCTTTAAAAAGGAGGGTTTATGTTAGAGATTAAAGAGGAAGATTGTATTCGTTGTCCTATCTGTGAGGGGGTCAATCTTAAAAAAGAGGGGCGTATTCGTTGTCACCGTTGTGGCTCTTCTTTGGAGAGTGACCCAACCCTCTCTACACAGAAGAGTTGGGCATATCTTATAACGGCAATGATTGCTTATATTCCTGCAAACCTCTATCCGATGCTTTTAACCAAACAGTTTGGCTCTTTTGAGGGGAGTACCATTCTTGGAGGGGTGATACTTCTTTGGGAACATGGCTCTTATCCTATTGCAATGGTTATCTTTTTCGCTTCTATTATGATACCTATTTTAAAGTTTCTCTTATTGATTTATCTACTTTTGAGTGTGAAGTACCCTTTGGGAAAAGATAAGAAGATAGATAAACATAAGTTGTACTACTTTACAGAGATGATTGGACCTTGGTCAATGATAGATGTCTTTGTGGTGGCTATTTTAGCTGCATTGATTCATCTTTCAAGTGTTGAGATTATTGCAGGAACAGCAGCAACTGCTTTTTCTATTTCAGTCTTTTTTACCCTTTTAGCGGCACACGCTTTTGATGAACGATTAATTAAGGAGAATCATTAATGTCTTATGAAATACCTCAGGTTGAAACCTCTAAGAAGTTTCATTTTTTTACCTCTATTTGGATTGTGCCTCTGATGGCACTTTTGATTGCTGGATGGTTGGCATATCAGTACTATGCACAACTGGGTCCTCAAATTCAGATTGTCTTTGCAAAGAATGAGGGGTTAGTGGCTGGTCAGAGTCAGATAAAATATAAAGATGTCCCTATTGGAAAAGTGGAGAAGATTGAACTACAAGAGGGGGGTGATGGTGTGGTTGTTTTTGCACGGATTGATAAGAGTGCAAGCCCCTATGTCAATCGTGAGAGTAAATTTTGGATTGTCAAACCTGAAGTGGGAATATCGGGGGTGAGTGGATTAGATACACTACTTTCGGGGACGTATATTAATATGTACACCAAAGTAGGTGCTGAACCTAAGGACTCCTTTATTGGACTTGACCATGCATATAGAAATGTGCAAGGGGGAGAGTATTTTGTCTTAAAGAGTCAAAAGGGAGAGAGTGCTGTAAAGGTAGGTACACCTATCTACTTAAAAAATGTCAAAGTAGGACAGGTGGAGTATGTGGTACTCTCTTTAGATGATGCGAGTGTTGATGTGATTGTCTTTATTGAGAAGGGCTATTTACCATTTCTTTCAGAGCATTCAAAGTTTTGGGTTCGTAGTAGTGTCGATGCTGGATTTCACGGAGGGAATTTTGACTTAAAGGTAGCCCCTTTGACAGATTTAATTCAAGGTGCTATTGAGTTTTCTACCACAGGTATAAAGAGTAGAAGACCTCTTCCTGATAATTTCACCTTTGAACTCTACCATAGTCACAATGCATTACAGAGTACCCCTTTAGGAAAAGGTGGAAAGTGGAAGAAGCATTTTATGCTCCACGCAGACAACAACTTAGCACTCTTAAAAAAAGGTGCATTGGTACGTTATGATTCTTTTGAAGTAGGAGAGGTAAAAGAGGTTCTTTTGGGCTATAATCCAGACTCTCACAAGATAGAGGGAGAGGTGAGTCTACTCCTTGACCTCTCTGTATTTGAAGTGGAAAATGAGCAAAATCGTACGGGAGAGTACTACTTCTATCAGGCTATTAAAGAGGGGCTTCATGCAAAGATTGTCTCTTGCAATCTGTTAACGGGTGATAAGGCGATTGATTTGGTCTTTGAACCCTCTGAGAAAAAAGGGGAGATTGTCTATAAGAATGGAGAGCCTTATGTTCCATTCTTCACAGAGCCACAAAGAGATGTGATGGCATTGACAACCTCTATTTTAGCTAAAGTCAATGCCCTGCCTCTAGATAAAGTGATAGATGACTTTGATGCACTTTTAAAAGAGAGTAACCACTCCGTAGCACAGGCTGATGTGTTGTTGCGTTCACTAGAGAAGAGTGTAGAGAATTTAAATCGTATGACAGAGACAGAGGCGTTTCAGAAAATGCCTGAAGAGGTTAATAAGAGTTTAAAGAGCTTAAGCCATACACTCTATGTTACACGTAAAGTGGTAAAAGGGTATGATACGAAAGCACTCTTTATGAAGCAGTTATCTGATACACTCAAAATTGTAACAGAAGCTTCTAAAGAGATGAAATACTTCTTAGAGATGTTAAACCGTAAACCTAACTCACTTATATTTGGAGACCATTAATGTTTAAATTTATCTTATCTATAACACTGCTTCTTCTTTTAGAGGGGTGTTTTTCAAGTCGTTACTATATTCTCTCTATGCCTTCTACGCCAAAGACGCATGCAACGCTACTTCAAAATGAGACCATTGGTGTGGAGAAGGTGACTGTACCAAAGTATCTTTTTAAAAGAGAGATTGCACACTTAAAAGAGGGAATGGAGGTTCTCTTTTACCCTTCTGATATGTGGGCTGAAGATATGGATAATGGTTTAACCCAACGTCTGATTGCTTTTTTACAGAAGAAGTTTCAACACCCTCAAGTCTATGCCTATCCTTGGGGATTAGATGAGAATCCTGATATTAAAATAAAAGTACAAGTGACACGTTTTATTGAGGAGAGAGGGAGAGTCTATTTAGATGCAAATTGGGAGATTAGCTCAATGAAAGAGAAAAGACGTATGGCAAAACTCTTCTCTCAATCTCTACCCTCCCCATCAGATGCCTCTAGTGTTGTAGAGACAATGAATAGGCTCTTTGCCTCTTTTGAAGAGGATTTAGCAAGAGGCGTTGAAGCGTTTTAGCGAATCTCTTCAATCTGTTCTTGAGGCGTGGAGAGAATACGTCTTTCCATACGATTAATCTCTTCAATGAGTGCTTTAGAGGTCTCTTGAAGGGTATTAAAGTGTGCTTGTGCTTCCTCTTTTTGTGCATCAGAGACTTTTTTCTTATTTCCAAAGAGTTTACTAAAGAATCCTTGTTGATTACTATGGTAGTAGATTTGAAAGATATGCATATAGGTATCGTGGAGTTGGAAATGTAAAGCTTCAATGGTGTGCATACACTCTAATGGGTTATTTTGTAATCCATTGAGCTTTTGTGCATCACTGTAAAACCATTGACCAAAACGGCACTCTGTTGAGTTAATAGGAATGGCTTTTTCATCGATGCTAAATCCACCAATGAGCATTTTGGCTTTTTGTACCCAACTAATATGTGCTGCTTTTGCTGAGCGAAGTTGTTCTAAAATATCATTTTTATCCATAGGGTATCCTTTCTATTGCTAATAATAAATAATTATAACAAAAGAATATTAATAATACTTATAGAAAGAGGAGAGAGAGGATTTTTAAAACTCAAATCCTCCACTTGTCCCCTTGTTCATACTGTCATAGACAGCTTTGACATAGAGGTCACGAAGTTCACAGCTAAGAAGAGAGGGGCAAGTCATACAACTAGGAAGTTGATGAGAAGCTTGACACTGCTCTAGTGACGCTTTTTTTTCGAGTAGTTTCAAGTACCACTCATCAAAAATCTCCTCTTGTTGCATCTATGCAATTCCATAGGCACGTTTGAGTTGTGCAATCTCATCATTTGAACCAAAGAAACACGCTGAGGTATCGTGTAGATGAGAAGGGACAAGTTTCATCAACGAGATACCCTCTTCATTAATTGCCCTACCACCTGCACGCTCATACATAAAGGCAAAAGGAATCACTTCAAAGAGTTGTCTGAGTTTTCCTTGAGGGACATCTGTGGTTGCTGGGTAAGAGAAGAGTCCTCCTCCTTTGAGAAGAATATGGTGTAAATCTGGTACCATTCCTCCAGAGTAACGTAGACGATACCCTTGTGCAAAGAGTCCATCAATAAAGCTTTTATGCTCTGCTCTCCAGTGCTTTTGTGTGCCTCCTGGTGCATTGAGTTTTCCTTTTTCATTGAGTGTAACCTCTTTGATTTTATGAAACACACCCTCTTTGGCACGGTAGAGTGTTGGTTTGGTTGTTTGGGTTGCAACCATAAGCTCTACACGAGGTCCATAGACAACATAGGCAGAAGCAACAAGGTTTTCTGCTTTGAGTTCACCTTCGTAGATACCAAAAATAGACCCCACTGAAAGGTTGACATCAGCAAGGCTTGAGCCATCTAAAGGGTCATAACAGATGGTATATTTTCCCTCTTCGTGTAAGTGTAACATTCCCTCTTTCTCTTCACTGACAAGAGCTTTTACGGACTCAATAGGTTTAAATGCTTCTTCAATAATAAGGTCAGATTGGACATCGAGTTTGAGTTGGTCTTCTCCTGAAGCATTTGAACTCTCTGTGTAGCCTAAATCTTCTGTTTTAATCGCGTGGTCAATTTTGAGTGCAATGGCTTGAATGGTTTGAAATAGTGTTTCCATAGGGTCTCCTTTAGTGTGTTTGTGGTAATTTTTTTGCGTGTGTGAAAATCCACTCAATAATACCCTCAACATCATTGAGGTTTAAGAGGGTAATATGGGAGGGGATATGATACGTTTTGAGTTGAATGGTATCATCAATAGCAAGGGCTTCTATGTAGGGAAGATAGGACTCATCAATTTGATGACGAAAAATAGCAATACGTGGTAGAGGAAGCTCTTTGAGTCCCTCTACAAGCAGTAGTTCAAAGGGTTGAAAGGTACGAATAATCTCTTCTAGTGTCTGGTGACGTTGTGAAAAGTAGGTTGTTCGCGTGGGTGAGGTGACTATGACCTCTGCTCCTGTTTTGGTAAAGATATCACTATCTTTCCCCTCTGTATCAAACAGGGCTTTATCTTTAGGGTCATGCTTGACAATGGCAAGTTTCATTGTGGGGATAAGGTGTTGGGCTATCTTCTGAATGAGGGTGGTTTTTCCACTTCCAGAAGGTCCTGTAAAGGCTACGGCAATAGGCTGTTTCACGGGTGATTATCCTTGTGAGAAGATTGAAAAGATTATACATTATTCTTTATTGAAACTATGTTAAAATAGATAAAAGTTTGAAAGGTCTTTCATTGAGATATGGTGTAATAGTCTGTTTAGGACTCTCTTTGTGGTTGAGTGGTTGTGCAGAACAAGAGGTCTCTTTAGATAGCCATACGAAAAAGAGTGCTTATGAGGAGCATCGTTTGATGCAGACAGAGAAGGGAATTTTCTATTCTCAAAAGGGAGAGGTTGCTTTGTTGTTGACTGTGACCTATCTACGTCAAAAAAGTCAAAAAGAGCAAGGGGAGTTTTTTGTACTCTCTCTCTCTAAAGAGCATCTAGAGGCTTTTAAAGGGTATTATCAACTTCGTTTAAATGGAAAAATGCCCAAGCGTGTGACCCCTCTGAGTAAAGAGCAATTAAAACAATGGAAGATTCCTTTTATCTCAAATTGGAAAGAGAGTTATTTGGTGCTGTTCTCCGAGGTAAAAGGGGATAAGCTCCCTTTGATTGTCAGCAATAGTGTCAATCATCAAGAGGAGAAACTCTTCTTCTCAAAGGTAGCAAAATATCGATGGGAACCCTATCTTATTGAGATGAGTCCCTAAAACGGTCAGTCTTTTGAGGGTTGGTGAGTTGTTGAATATAGGGAAGAATACGGCTTGGAATTCCCAATTTATTGAGATAGATAACATAGTTTGTTAAGACACGCTTTCCATACTCTCTTGCTTGGACATTACGCATTTTTTCCATACTTAAATAGGGTTCAAATGCCCCTTTATGAAAAAAGTGAGGGTCTTGTAAGAGTCGTTTTGTAAAACCAATACCTCCATTGTAGGCATAGGCAATAAAGAGTGGGTGGTAGAGGTATTTTTCTAAATAGTCTAAGTGAGCATTGGCATAGATGATGGCTTTTTGAGGGTTAAAGATATCTTCTAACTCAATTTTCTCCCCTCTCTCTTTTGCAATATGCTCAATGAGAAATGGCATAAACTGCATCATTCCTAAAGCGAAGGAGCGAGAGACAGAAGCTGGAATAAAACGGCTCTCTTGACGTGCAATAGCGTAGATGAGTGCTTGTCTTTTTTTAGGAAACTGTCGCATAGTTTTACGGTAAGGAAGAGGAAAGTATGACTTTGTATAGTGTTGTGCTTTGGCTTGAATATAGCAGTAGATACCTACACTCTCTTGTGATTTACACGCTTGTGCCAATTGAGAGAGGTTGGTTGAGGGATTTGCTATTTTTGCTTTAATTTTTGCCCAATGGATAGGGTTTTGACTGTTGAGTGAGTGGATACGTTTTTTGGATATTTTAGGTGTAACAATACTCTTTGGGTATTTGGTTTGTAGAATATCTGCTGAGAGCAGGGTGTAGAGATTGATATGGTAGCTTTGATGTAAGCGTTTAAGATAGGTTTTATCTTCTGTGACGAGATAGAGCCAAAAGAGTGTTTTGTCTTTCTCCCAACGCTGGGTATAGTATCCATAGGCTTCATAGAAAGCATCGGCTGCTTTTTGAAGTTGTTGAGACTCTACAAAAGCAATCCCTTTTTTAAAGGCTCTGTTTCCCTTTGCGCGTTTTGAGTAGTTAACCTCTTGTCGTTTTTTAGGTGCTTTTGTACGCTGTTTGGTCGAAGGAGGGGTAATGTGATGCCCCGTTTTTTCTAAGTAGGCTAAACGGAGCTTTTTATTGAGGTGTGATACCTCTTTCATGATCTCTTTTGCCTCTTTAGAAGAGGTGTTCTCTTGTAGTAAGAAACGCCAAATATAGTAGTCTTTCTCTACACTCTTTGGCATACTATGAAGCGTTTCAAAGCGATACGTTTCTGCTTGAAGCAGAAGGGTAGTAAAAAAGAGTGTTAGCAGAAGAAACGCTTTAGGGGTAAAAGACATTCTATACTATCCTAGGAGTGCTTGCATCATAAAAGTATCAAGAAACTGTAATCCTAAAATAATTACTAAAGGAGAGAGGTCCATTCCTCCAATAAGTAAAAAAGGCATCTTCTCTCTTACCCAAGCCAAAAGAGGCTCTGTGAGTTTATAGAGAATTTGAACAATAGGATTGTAGGGGTCAGGACGTACAAAACTCAAAAGTGATGCGATAATGATAATCCAGATATAGAGATTAATCACCGTGTGAAAGAGTTGAACGAGTGAAAAGATGAGTGCATTCATGAAATTACCTCCAGTAGATAAGGTTTAATAAGTGGGTAGATACGACTAAGCTCTGGTCCATTGTCTGAACCAGTTAAGAGAAGTCGAAGAGGGGTTTGTAGGTCGTTTTTGTTGAGTCCACTCTTTTGAATAAGCATCGCTTCAAAGGCTTCAAATGAGTGAATCATAGGTGCTTCTTGCAGAATGGATTGAAGTGTTTTCATCTCCTCTTCCCATGGTGATTGAAAGGAAGTTGGTGCAAAGAAAGGGCGAATATTTTGTGCTAATTCATTAATGGTCGCACTCTTGTCTAGATAGAGTTTTGCTAACTTTCCAACATCGGCATCGGCAAATCCAAAGAGTGAAGAGAGTTGTTTGTTATCCATAAGCATTAGGTGTGCTTGGTTAATGGTGCGAAGTGCCTCTTTGTCAAACACGATTGGCTCTGTTGGAAGTTGTTTGAGGTCAAACCATTCAATGGCATCAGGGAAAGTAAAGATGGTTTGAGGGGCTTGAGGATTGCTAAGACGTAAGAGATAGTTCACAATGGCATCGGGAATAAACCCCTCTATAAAGAGTGACTCTATGGTTGGGTCATTCTCTAGTGGAGGAAGATAGGCATATGCTACTTCTGCACTATATCCTAGCATCTCTTGAATAGCTAAGATGAGTGGTTGCTCCTCTTTTTTACTTGATGTATCAATGATACAATCAATACCATTGAGCATATCATCACACGCTGAAGCAAAGAGTTCAGATGGGGTGGCATCACCATAGAGTAAAATAGGCTCTTTTGGTTGTGTTTGGCTACTTTTGAGTCGTATAACAAAAGGTACTTTTTGCTCTTTTAAGGTACGATAGGTCTGCATCTGTTTATTCACACACTGCTCTTGACAAGGACGCTGGTCACGGAGTGTTTCATGGGAATAACAGGTACAAATAAATGCTTTTTTCTCCTCTAGTAGACGAATGGCTAAGGTCTGGTGCATATGTAAGTGTTCACTTTGGTGAAAGACCTGTTGATGAATGAGTGCAAACTTTTCAAGAATTTGCATAATCTCCGTATCTTTTCCTTCAATTATATTGGCTTTATCCAAGTCAGCAATACGGACAATAAAGGCATCTTCTTTTTGTTGTGCAACAAGATAGTTAATAAGAGCAACTTGTAGGTCACTCATGGTCATATCACCCTTGGGTGACTGGGAAAATCGTAGCATAAATTAGGCTCCATTCAAGGCTGTTTTTAATAAGGGTATTATACTTAAAATGGTTTAACCCAAATAGTAGTCGAGGGTATATTGCATATCTGCATCAAGTTCTAAATTGTTACGCATCCACTTTAAGTAACCTCTATCTTCTTGGGCTATCTCTTCAATGGAGGAGGATTTATATTTTCCAAATT
>Ga0256828_1000067_pt1 | contig 68197 bp, 54 predicted proteins | sample CV88metaG_FD_185993 | JGI IMG/M metagenome (GOLD analysis project Ga0256828, IMG submission 185993) | Hydrothermal vent microbial communities from East Pacific Rise, Pacific Ocean - CV88 | ecosystem: Environmental > Aquatic > Marine > Hydrothermal vents | place: Pacific Ocean: East Pacific Rise...
CAGATCTTTCTGTTGAACAGATACAACAGATGGTAAATAAGATACATGAGAAAAGAGAAGGGGTAAAACTGGAAACATTGGAAACAACGAAAGAGCCGTTCGTACGATTGCAAGAAGAGAATAATATCACTACCTTTGTTATTCCTGTAAAAGCTGAAGAAGCAAAATTATTATTACATGCGATAGTAAATGGAAAAGCTTATATCAATGATACATGGAAAAGTATTGATGATACAATTATGGGGTATACATTGAAGTATGTAGGTAAAAGAGGTGTGGTACTTAGAAACGGTAATCATATTAAGAAATTGTTTCTACATGAAAAAAGAGATAATTTCATTACATTAGAAGAGAGGTAAGAGGATGAAAAGAGTAGAAAATTTAGGGGTAAAAATCATTATAGTATTTTTTATGCTATTGGGTGCTACAAATACTCTTGTTGCAGGTAGTTGTTCCAATAAATTGTTTAGTGTGACCATAGACAGTAAACTTACAATTGGAGATGTAATTGATAATTTGGCAGATACCTGTGGTTTAACAGTGATTGTAAACGATGACGCAGCAAAAAAAAGAATGAATAAAAAACTCTATTATGTAAAATTGAAAAACAGTACATTCAAAGGTTTTTTAAATACTATACTTAAAGATAATGATCTTCACTATACTTTAAACGGAAATAAACTTAAAATTTCTTATCTTATTACACGTACATTCCGTATACACTATATTTCAGGGCAGAGAACAGGAAAGAGTAATGCCCATGTAACGATAGCTAATTCAAATAATTCTGCTGCATCAGCAGGAAGTTCTTCTGGTGCTTCCGGTGCTTCCAAAACTGGTATTTCAATAGAAAGTAATGATGAATTCAAGTTCTGGAAAACGGTTGAGACAGAAGTTCAGCGTATCTTGATCGGTGCTGCAGACGGTAGTACACATTATACGAAAACAGGTGAGGGCTGGACAGGTCCTGACGGTCAGGTGTGGGAATACAATCCGTTGGCACCGATTGTAAATCCCGAAGCCGGGATGGTTACTGTAACGGGTACAGAGAGACAGATCAACAGAGTTGCAAGATATATACATACATTGGCGAAACAGATAAAAACACAAGTACTTATAGATGTGCGTATATTGACTGTAACTTTTGATGACAGTAAAACTACAGGGGTTGATTGGTCTCAGCTCTATGGATTGCAAAATTTCACTATTAATAGTTTATTAATGGCACGTAATAACATACAAAGTGCAACATATGAACTTGAGACAGGGATAACGGAATTTACACTTGGTACAAATAATAATCCTCCTAATGGACAAACAGTAATTATGAATGGTCATTCAAAGGTTTCGGAATTAGTGAAGTTTTTAGGAACACAAGGAGATGTTAAATCTATTTCAAGCCCACGTGTTATGACACTGAATAATCAGCCGGCACTTATTAGTGTAGGTAAAGAGTTGTTCTATAAGATAAAATCCAGCAGTACAACAAGCAGTGGTGGTGGGTCAACCTCCTCTGAGGGTGAATTGGTAGACTCAGTATTTGCAGGTATCTTACTTGATATCACCCCGGAAATAGATGCAAACGGACTTATTACGTTAAAGATAAATCCTTCTATTTCTGATACAGTCAATACAGTTAAAAGTGATGGTGGTGTAAGGTCTATCCCTCCGGATTTAGTAAGAAGACAAATTGCATCAGTAATAAAAGTTAGAGATGGGCAGCATGCGATCCTGGGAGGATTGATCTCTTCCAAAACAGGAGTAAAAATTAATAAAGTACCATTACTTGGAGATCTTCCTCTTCTGGAATATGCATTTAAACATGAAGAGAAGATCAATACAGTAGAAGAATTGGTTTTAATTATTACACCGCATATTGTTAAAAATTCTAAATCTGTATCATTAAAAGATCTAGGATATACAAAGTTAAATGAAAAGTAGATACGAAGCTGCTAAAAATGTATTCATTGATTCAGTAGATGTCGATGATTACATTGAGTTAGAATCTTCTGTTACAGCCTATAAGCAATTACATCACAGTATGGATAAACCATTAAAGATGATATTGCTTTTTGGACGTCCCGGTACAGGTAAAAGCATACTTCTTAACAGGATTTCCGAAAAGTTGAAGCATCAAAAGGAAATCCATTATTTTGATACACCGGCAATTAATGAAAAAGAATTTTTTCACAAACTTTTTAAAGTTTTGACCAAGAAGGATCTTCCTAAAAATACTGAGGTAAATTTTTCTGCTCTAGTTGATTTTTGTAAAAACCTCAGAGGTAAAAGAGAGATAGTTATTCTACTTGATGAAGCACAGATGTACGGTACTGAAATGATGGAGAAGATCAGACTTCTTTCAGACAGCCGTGCTGTTAAATTTGTTGTTTCTCTTCATAAAACAGAAGATGAAGATCTTATTGCAAAAGAACATTTTCAGTCCCGTATTTGGGAAGTGATTGAACTTAAGAATGCAACAAAAGCGGATCAAACTACCTATATACATAAAAAACTTCTGAAAAAAAATCTTTTTGAAATTGCCAATAGTATAAAAGATAAGGATATGAAATTAATCCATACCTTTACAAAAGGAAATTTTAGAGAGTGTAACAAATTACTTTTCACGATATTTGAGATTTGTGAATATTATGATGAGAATGAACCGTCTAAAATCAATTATGAGCATATTCCACAAAGAATTATTGAAATGGCTGCATTGAAATTGGGGTATATTCATGTATGACATCAAGCCTTTAGAGGAAGAATGGAGAAGGTACAATAAAAAAAAGAGAAAACCTTGGTATTTTTTAGGTTTTGGTATTTTGTTTTTAACAATTATGCCTTTTGTTGTTTTTAAATCTGATATTATTGATTTTCTTCGAACTAATGATCATAGCAGTACAGAAACTGTTAAGAAGAGAGTGATAAATAAAGAAAGTTCAATTTTAATGGATAAAGCTTTAACAAAGTTGGAATTGAAAAAGCCTAAAAAAAATGTTTTTACGGAGATCACAGAGATAAAGCCGACTACAATAACATCTTATGATGATCCAATGGAAAGATCAGAAATACTAGTTGGAAAGAGTCAGATTAAAAAACCTAGAGTAAAACCAAATATTAAAACAGTGAAGAAACCGCGTAAAAAAATGCATTTGAATATTATAAAAACGACAAGTGTAAGTGCCTACAAGGATGTTGCAAAACGTTTTTACGAATCACATGATACGGATGATTCACTTTTCTTGGCAAAAAGTTATTATAGTAAGGGGCTTTATAAAAAAGCAGAGCATTGGGCTTTGGAAACTAACAAGGTCAATGGGAATATTGAAGAGAGTTGGATGATCTTTGCAAAATCCAAAGTAAAATTGGGTAATAGAAATGAAGCGATACGTGTTTTAATGTCTTATGTAAAAAGATCAAACTCTAAAAAGGCAAAAGGTCTATTATATAAGATCAAAAAAGGTACTTTGTAATAGATATTTTTAGCTTCAGTATTATCATATAATGGTATACTTAACGGATATAATAGGAGTAGTTGAATGGTAAAACTCATTGAAATCATGCTTGATGAAAATCTTATAACTAAGGATGCTATTTCTGCATTGGTCAAAAGCAGACCCCCAAAAAAGATTTCATTTGCCAATCTTATTGCTGAAAAAATGATCGATCTGCACTCTGTGGAGATTTTTTTAGCAAAAAAAATCAGACAGGGTGTTATTACATTATCACATTTGGAAAAAATAGAAGGAATTGATATTGTTCCGATCATTGAAGAGGTCGCAAAAGCACTTCATGTAGAATATGTTGATTTGGATGAAGTGGAAATAGATATGAAACTTTTTTCACAAGTACCGTATAAACAACTTATTAAATATAATGTCATACCTATTGAAGAGAATGATCTTAATGTACTTATTGTGTTTGATGATCCTTTGGATATGGCAGCTCAAGATGCAATACAACGTCTGTTTCCTAAAAAGCCTATAAGGATTGCTATATCGAAACCTAAGCAGATACAGCAACATTTGCAACGCTTAGAGATCAATGAGAGTATCAAAGGGCTAGTATCAGATATACGAAAGGATCTAAGTCAAGAAGGAAATATGGATGAGGAAGAAGGTGAATCCCCAGCTGTATTAAAACTGATTGATATTATTCTTAAATCAGCTATTTATATCGGTGCAAGTGATATCCATATTGAAGCAACAGAAAAAAGTTGTATTGTCCGGGAGCGTGTTGATGGAATGCTTCGTCAAAGCTTTACTTTTGATAAAGATATTTTCAATCCTCTTGCTTCACGAATGAAACTTCTTTCAAATTTAGATATTGCGGAAAAAAGAAAACCGCAGGACGGTAGATTCTCTGCAACGATCAATAAAAGAGATTTTGACTTTAGGGTTTCTACACTGCCTACAATTTATGGAGAGTCTATCGTTTTGAGGATACTGGATAAATCCAAAGCTATGATACGGCTTGAAGATGCAGGTATGAGTAAGTTCTGTTATGACAGATTCTCGGAATCTATTAAAGTCCCCTATGGTATTGTGTTGGTTACTGGTCCTACGGGATCTGGAAAAACAACGACGCTTTACGGCGCTCTCAATGCGATCAAAGATGTAAAAGACAAGATCATTACAGTTGAAGATCCGGTAGAGTACCAAATGAGTGGTTTGCAGCAGGTACAGGTACGTGCAAATGTGGGTTTAAGTTTTGCAGATGCACTGAAATCTATATTGAGACAGGATCCTGACAAGATCATGATTGGGGAGATACGTGATCAGGAAACGCTTCGTATTGCAATTCAGGCGGCTCTTACTGGGCACTTGGTACTTTCTACTTTGCATACAAATGATGCGATATCTGCTGTAACAAGGATATTGGATATGGGAATTGAAGAGTATTTGGTAAGTGGGGCTTTGGTTGCAATACAGGCTCAGAGGCTTGTACGTAAAATATGTACACATTGTAAAAAAGAGACCATACTTCCCGAGACACTTTTAAAAGATGTAAAGCAGTATCTTCCTGAGAATCCTGTATTTTATGTAGGTGAAGGTTGCAAGGAATGTGGACACAGCGGGTATGCAGGAAGGGAAATGATCTCTGAAGTATTAACGATCAGTGAAACATTCTCCCGTATGATCGCAAGAAGTGCATCAAAAGAAGAGATGACAAAACAAGCTATGGAAGAAGGCTTTATCAATATGTTTGAAGACGGGGTACATAAAGCGTTAGAGGGTAAAACAACGATCGAAGAAATCTATAGGGTAGCGAGGTTATAATGGGGTATTTTAATGTTACGATCATGGATAAGGGTAAAAAGCGAGAAGAACTGATTAAAGCGGATTCACGAATGACTGCTGTTAAATTGGCAAAAAATAAATTTCCCAGCACAATGGTGATGAAAGCAGTTGAGACATCTGCACCTATTGAGGATAGTATATCCGAATTCTTTGACGGACTTAAAAAATCCTTTAAATCAAAAATACCTATTAATGATAAAATATCGACTATTAGACAGATTGCAGTTATGACCGATGCGGGTATTGCAATCAATGATACTTTGGAAGATGTGGCTGATAATACCCATAACAAACAGCTTAAAGAGATATATACAAAAATAAACAGTGATATTAATGCTGGTAACAGTATGTCTGATGCAATGGAACCGTATACGGAAGAGTTCGGACATGTTGCATTGGCTATGACGAATCTTGGTGAGAGAACAGGTAACATTTCCGAGTCTTACCATAAGCTTGCAGATATTTTGGAAAATATTAGAGATAATACGGCAAAATTTAAAAAAGCTATTCGTTCACCTCTTATTACGTTAACTGCAATGGGGATTGCATTTACTGTACTAATTATGGTTGTTGTGCCAAAATTTAAAGATATCTTTTCTAAATTCAAAACTGAACTTCCATTACCTACTCAGATACTTCTTAAATTAGAATGGGCATTCAGTAATTACGGAATATTACTTTTAGCTATTTTATTTGCTGCTATTTTTGCAGTGAAATATTTTTATAAAAACAATAGAGATTTCAAATACAGTATGGATAAGATGATGATCCATCCCAAATTTTATCTTATCAACAAGGCGATATTTCTCTCAACTATGCATAAATATAATCTAGTTTTTGGAGAGTTGGTAAAATCCGGTATTCCTGTTTCCGAAGCATTAAGTACAGCTGTAGGTATGGTTGATAATTTGGCAATAAAAGAACAACTGTTGACTGTTAATGCAAATATTGGTCGCGGTATGAATCTTGCTGAAGCTTTTGAGATCACAGGCCTGTATGAAAATATGCTGCTTCAAATGATCAAAGCGGGAGAAGCAGGAGGGCAACTGGATGCGATGTTGGATAAAGTCACAAAATATTATGATATGGAGTTCCAGGATCTTATTGATAACCTTTCAACGTACATTGAACCTATTATGATGTTTTTTATTGCAGGACTGGTGCTCTTAATGGCTCTTGGTATCTTTATGCCGATGTGGGATCTTGGTAAAGCGGTTAAGGGGTAAGAAAAAGAAAGAATTTTTTCTTTCTTTTTAATGATTTTATATAAAGCTATTAAAGCCTATGATGTTTAATAGCTTTTTCCAGATCTTCGGGAGTGTCTATACCAAAACTTTCTGTATCAACTTCTATCATGGCTACTCTGTACCCGTGATAAAGTGCCCGTAATTGTTCTAGCTTTTCTATCTCTTCAAGTGGAGCAGGACTAAGCGCACAAAATTTTTTTAATGATCTTACGGTAAAACCGTATATTCCCAAATGTCCTTTATAGTTGTCAAAATGATGATCTCTAGGATAAGGAACTTTAGCCCTGGAAAAATAAAGAGCAATATTTGCTTCATCTGTCACTACTTTAACAATATTTGGATCGTCTGCTTCAGGATTGGAAATGGTTTTGTAACATGAATTCATCATGATACTTTCATTGTCTTTATTCTTTTTTGTCAGATCATAAATAGCCTGTACGACATCAGTCTCAATAAAAGGCTCATCTCCCTGGACATTGATAATAATCTCATCTTCAGCTAAAGCCAGTTTTTGTGCTGCTTCATAGATACGGTCTGTTCCACTTTGATGTTCTGTAGAGGTCAGGACAGCTCGGATATTGTGTTTTTTAGCAATGTTCACTACTTCTTGTGAATCGGTGGCGATCACAACAGTGTCAATATCTTCAACACTTTTTGCTGTTTTTACTACCATAGGCATACCTCCTATGTCAGCTAGTACTTTGTTAGGAAATCTACTTGAGCCGATGCGGGCAGGGATAATGATCATAATATACCTTTTTATCTCTTATTGCTATGATTTTACACTCTCTATGCTAAAATACCACCTATAATAGAAGGATAAAAATGAATAAGAAGGCACTTTTACTGCTTAATATGGGTGGACCTAACAATATTGAGGAAGTGGAACTTTTTTTGCGTAATATGTTTGCTGATAAAAATATCTTGACAATGAATTCTTATCTTCGTAAATTTATTGCCAATATCATTATTTCAAAACGTCTGGAGGATGTAAAAGAGAATTACAGACTTCTTGGTGGAAAATCACCGTTACCCCAATTAACCAATAAACTCATAGAGAAGTTGAAAGAGCAGCTTGATATGCCTGTCTATCCTGCTATGCGATATGTACCTCCTTTTGCCGACAGAGCATTGGAAATGTGTAAAAAGGATGGGGTAGAGGAGTTGATCCTTTTTCCTATGTATCCTCAATATTCAACTACTACTACACTTTCATCTGTAGAAGATATAGAATTCAGATGTGATGAAATGGCTTATGTACCTAAAATAACAGTAATTGATCCTTACTATGATGACTATAGTTATATAAAATCAAGTTGTGAAAAGATCATGGAAGCGATGAAAGGTAAAAAGACGAAAGAGTATGATCTGCTTCTTTCCGCACATGGGCTTCCTCTTAGTATCATTAGAGCGGGGGATCCTTATCAGAATCAGGTTGAGGGGAATGCTTCTGCTATAAAAACTTATTTATCATGTAAGGGGATAGAATTTCATGATATCAAACTTGTTTATCAGTCAAAAGTGGGAAAATCAGCATGGCTTGAACCTAATCTTGCAGATGTTCTACGTAATCCTACGCATAGAAAAGTACTTATCTTCCCTCTGGCATTTACGCTTGATAACTCTGAGACAGTTTTTGAACTTGATATTGAACATAGAGAAATAGCAGATAAAATAAAATATGAAGACTATGTTGTAGCAAAATGTTTTAACGATTCTGATACATTTGTGGAGCTCATTGTTGAGAAAGTCAAAGCTATATAGATATAGGTCGTCATTCAAGATCCTTTTTTGGTTGGCACTCTTGGTCAGTTATATTGCTGCAGTATTACCACAGGAGATGGCACCACACATAGGGTCTTTAAATGACAAAGCACATCATATATTGGCATTTATCGTTTTAGGCTTATTGATGAGACTTGCTTATCGTATCAATTACTGGTATGCACTGCTTCTTTTACTTGGGTATGGTGTATGTATTGAACTCTCCCAGCTTTGGATCGCTACGAATAGATATGCGGATATTAACGATGTTGGAGCAGATATGATAGGAAGTTTTATCGGGTTAAAACTCTATAAATATCTTAGAAGAGTACTTTAATGCAGACAATTTTGGATGCATATACCTGTACTACGGAAGTCAATCGTTCAAAATTCATTGCCCATCTTGTTTCTATATCGGAGTATGCAGGTTTGCAGGAGAAACTCAAATTGGAACATCCAAAAGCTAACCATGTTGTTTATGCCCTCCGTTACCTGAATGAATTTGAACAGATCGTAGAGAATAGCTCAGATGATGGTGAACCAAAAGGGTGTGCCGGAGTTCCAGCTTTAAATGTATTAAGAGGTGAAGAGCTTGTAAACTGTGCAGTACTAATTGTACGTTATTTTGGTGGTATCAAATTGGGAACAGGTGGTATGGCCAGGGCTTATGCTCTGGCTGTAAAAAATGTTTTACATGATGCATTTCTTGTACCTTATGAGAAGCAGGTATTATGTAGATTTGAATGTAGTTATTCAGACGTTGATAAAATACTTTACAAATTAAAGCAGTTGGGTATTGTTCAGTATGAACGAAAATTTAGTGTAGATGGTGTATTGTGGGAAATTGTAGGGAGCCAGAAGCAAATAGAGAGGTTTAAGGAGTAGAGTGTTGTAAAGACACAACACCCTACAAAAATTGAGAATAGATATAAAGTTCAAATAAGAGAGATTATAATGCTTCTTCGTCCTCTTCATCTGTTCTGATACGGATTGTTTTTGAAATATCTGATACAAAGATCTTACCATCACCGATTTTACCTGTTTTGGCTGCTTCTTTAATGGCTTCAATGGCTTTGTCTGCATACTCCTGAGAGCTTACAACGATCTCCAGTTTTACTTTTGGGATGAACTCAACGACATATTCGGCACCTCTGTAGAGTTCTGAGTGTCCCTGTTGTCTTCCGTATCCCTTTACTTCGGAGATGGTCATTCCCTCAATACCTGCTTCCACCAACGCCTCTTTTACATCATCCAGTTTAAATGGTTTTATGATCGCTTCAATTTTTTTCATATTTTTCTCCTGTATAAGTTAGATACTTCTTTTAAATTCAGGGTATGCTTCCATACCACACTCTACTGAATCTATACCTTCAAGTTGCTCTTCATCTTCTGCACGAAGTGTAAATACTTTATTGATAATGTAAATTATAGCAAAAGAGAGTGGGAATACGATAAGTCCTACAACCACTACACCTTTTAATTGGCTCATAAAGCTTACATTTGCAAAAAGACCTACAGCAAGTGTCCCCCAGATACCGTTTACCAAATGAACCGAAAGAGCTCCGACTGGATCATCCATTTTAAGTTTATCAAAAAATGGTACAAAAAAGACAACCAGTGCACCACCGATTGAGCCAATAAGTATAGGTGTATAGATGTCATATAGATCAGGACCTGCGGTAATAGCTACCAACCCACCCAGTGCACCGTTTAAAATCATAGTAACATCAAATTTTTTATAGCGGAAGTAAGTAAGCAGCCAACCAATAATCGCTCCGGCAAGTCCAGCTGTATTGGTATTCATAATAGTCAGTGCTACGGCATCTGCATTCTCCTTGCTTGAGATGGCTCCTACCGAACCACCGTTGAAACCGAACCATCCTATCCATAAAAGAAAGGCTCCGAGTACTACAAGAGGAATGTTTGAAGCGGGTATTACCTGAATAGCACCATTTTTCTTATAGCGTCCACGTCTTGGACCCATAATAATTATGGCTGCCAAAAGTGCCCATCCTCCGGTAGAGTGTATGACAGTAGAACCTGCCAGGTCATGCATATTTGAGATATCAAGAGCAGTACCTGAAAGGAAGTTGATGCCCCATGTGATATTAACAATAGTAGGGTATAGAAATGCACCTACAATTATTGTAAAGATCACTAATGGAATGATACGTGAACGTTCACTCACACCTCCACTCATTATATTGACCACTTTGCCTACAAATGCCATTTGAAAGAGAAAGAAAGCATATTTATTGATACTGTCCTGATGATCCCAGCTTCCAAAAGCATATTTATATCCTACCAGTAAAAAAGCCATAGATGCCACGGCATAGATCATGACATTGACTGTCAGTACTGAAGTTACATTCTTTGTTCTTACTAAACCTGCTTCAAGCATGGCAAAACCGGGTACCATAAAAATAATGAGGGTCATAGTAAAAAGTGCAAAGAAAGTATCGATCACATAATTCATTTCCATATTTTCTCCTTTTAAGATTTTAATATCCATTAGTGTATCTATAAAATAAAAAGGATTAAAGTGAATACCTGATTAATATTTAGGCATAAGTTTTTTTCTATAAGTAAAATGATTAGGAAAAGTGATTAAAAATTAATCACTTAAGAAATGGTCTTTTTTAGTGGAGGGGAGATAGAGGTCGACTATGTCGACCTCATATCATTACAATGCGTCTGCATCTTCTTCATCTGTTCTGATACGAACAGTTTTTTCAATATCACTGACAAATATTTTACCATCTCCGATCTTACCTGTTTTTGCCGCAGATTTTATAGCTTCGATTGCTTTGTTCATATATTCTTCTGCACTTACAACGATCTCGATCTTGATCTTAGGAATGAATTCTACAACATATTCTGCACCTCTGTAGAGTTCTGAGTGTCCTTGTTGTCTTCCGTAACCTTTTACTTCAGATACTGTCATACCTTCAATTCCAGCTTCTACCAATGCTTCTTTTACATCTTCCAGTTTAAATGGCTTAATGATTGCTTCAATTTTTTTCATTTTGTTTCCTTATTTAATTACTTTTATATAAAATGATAAAACACACTCTTTTAGAAAAAAGAGATATGTTTTAATTTTTATTATAGATGTATACCTTTTTCACCATGTACAGCTTCATCAAGACCATTATATTCAGTCTCTTCATCTACTCTGGCACCACCGGTTAATGCAGATGCAATATAGTAAACAACTACCGTACCGATAAGTGTCCATAGACCAACAACTGCTACTGATTCAAGTTGAACCATGAATTGACCCATTCTGTCACCACTCTCTTTCATTGGTCCGTCCCAAAGAAGATCTTTGTCATTAAGTGCGAAGAACGCGGTAGCAAGAGCTCCCCACAGACCTGCCAGGAAGTGGATACCGAATGCATCAAGAGAGTCATCATAACCAAAGATTTTTTTAACTTTGACAACACCGAAGAATGCTACGATAGAACCAACGATACCTATGATAAATGCACCATCAACACCAACAAAACCTGCAGCAGGTGTAATAGCTACAAGACCGGCGATGATACCTGAAGCAATACCTAGAAGGGTTGGTTTTTTATAGATGACCCACTCCAAAAGTAACCATGTTACACCTGCAGCTGCCGTCGCGATAGTGGTTGTAAGTACAGCTAAACCTGCAATGGCATTTGCACCGAATGCAGAACCACCGTTAAATCCGTACCAACCGAACCATAAAAGTGCAGCACCGGCAGCAGTAAAGAGAATACTGAACGGCTGCATAGCAACTTTAGGATATCCTGCTCTTTTACCAACTAAAATAGCAAGTACAAGACCAGCTAAACCACCATTCATATGTACAACAGTACCACCGGCAAAATCAAGTGCACCTGCATCAAATAGTAATGCACCGTCTCCACCCCATACCATGTGTGTAATTGGAGCATAAACAACCAGACCCCAAAGTGCTACGATCACCATCCATGTAGAGAATTTCATACGACCGATCACTGAACCTGAAGCGATGGCTACAGTAATAGCAGCAAAAGTACCTTGGAATGCGATAAATACGTAAGTTGGATATGTACCACTTAGGTCAGTCCATTTAATACCGCTTAAAAGTACATTACCGAAACCACCGATAAATTTTTGGATACCTGCGGATTGGGCTGCTCCAAATGCAATAGAATAACCTGCAACGATCCATACTGTAAAGGCTAAAACGAATGCTCCCATTACCATGGCATATGTATTAAGAGCATTTTTGCTTCTTGTCATACCTGCATAGAATAGTGCCAGACCCGCCGGTGTCATAAGTAGTACAAGTGCTGTGGACATCATCATCCATGCAGTATCACCTGTATCAAGTTTGTCTTCCGCAAAAGCGGCAATAGGCATTAAAGATGCCAGTAGAGCTAAAAGTTTAAACTTCATGCTATTTTCCTTTAAAATAATTTTCAAAAGAATAATAACATCTAAATGAGATGCTTTTTATCAGATATATGATTAATTTTTAATCAATCCTGAATAAGCGGAATCTCTAATTTGATTGTTCTCTCTTTAAGGAGTGAGGTAATGTGACTCTGTATTGCCAGTGTATGTATCTCTTCATCACTGTCATTATAACGTCCGTTTGCCTCAACAGAGAGTTGAACTATAGGTTTCTTTTTTCCAGAGATAATAACGTGCTCACCCACTAAGAGTTTAAGCGTAATATGAATAGAGTCGGAAGATCTAAAGGCATCAAGGGTTTTTCTAAGAAGTTTGGAAAAACTGTTTTGATCTATTTTAAAAGAGGGTATATCCGGATCTGTTAAAAGCTTTAATGTATTACTGTTCTTTGTTTTAAAAAGTGCAATATTTGCTTCGAGCAGAAGATTTATGTTTGTAGTAACCAGTTTGTCTCTCTCTGTGGGTGTTGCAGATTTGGTACGCGGTGCATTATAAAAACGTATGGATATCTGCTCTTCATTCTCATACCCTACGGTAATAGCATAGAAACTGAATGAGTCATAGTTAAGTGTTAGTGTAGTTGTTTTATAACCAAAGTTTTGCGGTGCATAGGCAAGTGCCAGGTCATAAAGCTCTTTTTTAGAGACATATCCAAAGAGTATCTCTGCTGTATTATTGAGATAGAGTATTTTTCCTTGAGAACTAAAGAGTATGAATGGACTGTTGTCCCAGTCTAAAAATGATTGGAAATCAATCGATGTTGTGTTCATGTATTTTCTTTCTTAAAGTATTTCTATTTATGCCAAGTATTTGTGAGAGTTGCAGTTGGGAACCAAACTTTTTCAAACCAGCCTCAATAAGCGGTTTTTCATAGAGTCCAAGATATTCTTTGTACCCATTATTGCCATCAAGTTTTTGAAAAATATAATGATAAATGGACTCTTGTATATCTTCTGCCTCCATAGACCGATTCATTAAATATTTGTAAATAGATCTTTTAAGGGTTTTGCTGTTGTCTCTCAGGTCAATAGGTATCTCTTCGATCGGAAAGTCCAATGTTTTAAGCATCAGGTTATTTTGTGCCTCTTTAATGAATCTGTCTCTAATAAAGTCTGTATCATCAGAACGTTCTTTGAGGGGAGGAAGTGCATAGATAAAAGCAAAGAGATTATCTATGGTTTGTTGATTTCCTACATAGTTTGCTGTAGCTATGACACGTTTATTGTCCAGATCAAGCCCTTCCTGATTACTGAGTTTTTCAAAATCTGTGATAATAAGTTCATCTACTTCATTCAGAAGCTTTATAACTGCTTCCTGGTCTGCTCCAGAGACCAAGGGTGCTTCAGGGAAGAGATAACGGGCCAATGATTTTTTACCTATATTGGGCTCACCTATGATGATGGAGGAGACAAAAAGGGTTTTGGTCAGGTTAAAGCCCTTAATAATGTTTTGTACCTGTTCTGAATTGGTGAAAAATTGTTCCATATAAGCGCTTTTTATATTTATTATTTGATTAAAAAATAATCATTTTGTTATAGTAATATTATAACTAATCTATGTTAAACTAATAAAAAAGGGAAGGTCGGCATATCAAAAACGCGTTTAAAACTTTTTGTGAATATAATCCACATCTGACTCTGGAACAGTCCATTGAGTATTTTGCTATTTTAGGGGGTGTTGAGCAGAATATAACACTTGATTTCTTTGAAGATGTCTTTGCGATGGTTAAATCCAATTTTGTAGAGAACTTTACAAAATTCCAAAACCTTGTCTCTCCTTCTTACTTACTGGAAACTCCTTACCGTGAAGTGCTCATAGCAGTAGCCAGAGGTGACGGCAAGTTCTATTCTGTACTTAGAAAAGCCAGACTGAGTGAAGGTACAGGAGAGCGGGTACTTCAAGAATTGGTAGATCTTAATATCCTTAAAATAGAGTTCTCTCGGGAATCCCCACTTAAAACACATCCTAAACATAAACTTAAAAAAGAGCTTCGTTCTTACCGTATACAGGATAAACTCCGTTTTGTACAGCCTTTTATGCGTTTTTGGTTCGGATTTGTTACTTACTATAAAAAAGAGTTGCTTCAAGGTGATGCAACAGCTTTTTTAGAGAATTTCAAAAATAATTATGAACGTTTACGTACGTTGGTCTATGAACAGCTTTGTGATGCTTTACTTGCGAAACATTATGGAAATGCTACACCATTGCTTAGCCATGGAAGCTATTGGGACCAACACAGTGAATTTGATATTTTGGCAGTGACTAATGATAAAAAAATTATCTTGGGTGAGTGTAAATATAAAGACCGAAAAGTATGCAAGAATGAATTGACTAAACTTAAAGCCAAAGCTTTACAGTCAGGTATCAAAGTAGATGTTTACGCACTTTTTTCCAAAAGCGGATTTTCCAATGAACTGTTGGGTATGAAAGATGAAACATTGCTTCTTTTCGATCTGGATGATTTGAAAGTGCTTACTTCTTAGTACTTTCGATCTTCTCTTCTAACAATACCTTTTCCTCATACACTTTCACACCTTCTAAATATCCGCTTATCTCAATTTCATTATAGATGATCCCCTCAGGGACTGCTTCGGAGTGCAGCTGCACAGCACACTGTTTATAGTTGGGTTCAAAAGATTTTGGGTCAAACTCCGGGATGGTGATATTGTTGATGAGTTGTTCGTTGAAGTGGAACGGTACGAAAATATTTCCCTCTCTTACTGTTTCACTCACTTTGACAATGACATCCTCTACTTTCCCCCTATTTCCGGAGAGTGCAATACGGTCACCGCTTTTTACTTTGAGTTTGGCTGCATCTTTGGGGCTGAGGTCTATCCATGTTTCAGGAGCCAGAGCATCAAGTATGCCTATGGATCCGGTTTTGGTTCTGGTATGGAACTGTTCTACGGTTCTTCCTGTATTGAGGATGAGAGGAAGTCCTTTACACTGCATTTCACTAAGCGGTATCCAGTCGAGAGGTAGAAGATTTGCCGTTCCGTCAGGGGTAGGACATAGCATATCTTTGGAATATAGACGTTTTGTTCCTTTGGGTGCTTTTTCGTTGCACGGCCATTGTATGCCCCCAAGCTTCTCTATAAGTTCATAATCCATACCGCTATAGTCACAAAGCTGACCTTTGCTTACCTTTTTGATCTCGTTAAATACATCTCGAGGTGTATGCAGTTCTTTAAAGAGTAATTCATATTTACCTTCAAAATATTTAGAGAACTCTCTTACAATATCAAGGTCACTTTTTGTATTTTCCAATGGCTCAATGGCTTTTTTGGCATAGTTACAGCGTCGTTCAGAGTTGGTATAACATCCTTCTTTTTCACTCCATGTAGCAGCAGAAAAGACCACATCTGCTATCTCAGCTGTGTCAGACATAAAGGCATCCTGTACCACAAGAATATCCAGTTTTTTTAGGGCTTCCCTCAAGGCATTCTGGTCAGGGTAACTTACCAGCGGATTGGTAGCTACTACCCAAAGTGCTTTGATCTCTCCACGATTGATGGCATCTATGATCTGAGGATAGGCATAACCGCGTTTGTCAGGGATGAGTTCGACAGGTACATCGATGATATCTGCGAACTCCTCTCTGTCGCTTTGACTTGTATAGTTTCTGTAGCCGGGGATAGAAGAGGTGAAGCCGAACTCTCTGGTTCCCATAGCATTACACTGACCGGTAATGGACATAGGAGAAGAACCCTCTTTCCCTAGATTTCCGGTAATGAGTGCCAGGTTACAGATGGCAGAGACTGTATCCGTACCTATACTGCTTTGGTTCACTCCCATTGTCCATGCACTCATGGCTCTTTCTGCTGTAGCATAGATCTTGGCAAGGTTGTAAAGCTCTTTGACCTCTATACCTGTAATATTTGCTACATCCTGGGGAGGATAGTTCTTCATTATGTGTTTTCTGAACTCTCTATATCCGTTGGTTCTCTCTTTGATGAAACTCTCATCTTCCCAACCCTGTTCTATAATGATGTAGCACAGCCCGTTAAGCAGTGCCAGGTCAGATCGTGGTGCCAATGGTACAAAGATATCTGCCATCTGTGAGGTTTTGGACTTTCGGGGATCAACAACAATAAGTGTCGGTTTTTTACCTGTCTCTTTTTTGTTCTTGGCAATATGCAGTTTCAAAATAGGGTGGTTGTCTGCGATATTTGCCCCAATGAGCAGAATGACATCGGCTTTGGAAAAGTCCTCATAACACCCTGTAGGTCCGTCACTCCCAAAAGACTGTTTGTAGCCCATCACGGCAGATGCCATACAGAGTGTGGTATTCCCGTCATAGTTGTTGGTCTCAAGTCCAAGTTGGGTAAATTTCCCTAATGCATAAAACTCTTCTGTCAGTAACTGTCCTGTAGAGATGACGGCTACTGCACCTTTCCCATGCTCTTTTTGGATACGTTTAAAGGTATCACTGGTATGTGTAAAGACCTCTTCCCAGCTGACAGGAGTGAGTGTAGCATTCTTTTTGATCAGAGGTTGTGGGATACGGTTGTCAGCTCTGACCATTTTGTGTTCACTCAATCCTTTGGGGCAGAGGGTACCCATGTTGACTGGATGTAATGGATCACCTTTGGAGTAGACCGCTTCACCGTTTTTGACACCGATATACATACCACATCCTACACCACAGTAACCGCAGGTGGAGCGTACCCATTTGTCGGGAGCTTTTGCTTTGGCTACTTTTCCGAAGATAGGATCATCAATAAGGGCATATTTGTCTTCCTTGATATCGAAGCCTAGAAAGTTTTTTGCTTTGTCTATTAAACTCATATCTATACCCTTTTTAGTGTCGTTGATTTCCGGCAAAGAAATTCCCTGCCAGTCCCAGTGGTACTACTGTTCTGTAGAAGAGGTAGCGTCCGCTTAATTCACTTAACAGCGCACCTATGGTTGCTACTGTCAATGTGGCTATGGCCAAACTGACCAATCCGCTGGCTGTGAACATAATAGCAAGCAGTGGTAGTGCTAATGCAAAAAGAGCCAATGAATAGATCCTGAACTTTTTTACTTTAGCAAAATGCTCCTGAAGGAGGGTTCTTGTTCGGTTGTACTGATAGTAGAGCGGATCTTCTTTGTCTAAGTGACGGTAGAACATTATCTCTTCCAAAATCACCAGTGCCTGTCCCATACCTGCTACCAGTGTTATGGCAAGCAGTACCATGGCTCCTTGAGAGCCGTTGCTGATGAGAAGTACCATTGCAATAAGTAAAAAACCCACATACCCTGAACCAAAGAAACGTTTGGTTGTACTTTTTCTGTTCCAGCTTGGACGTGCCTTTATGCGGTAGATCATTGACTGTGCGTAGATACCGAAGATTCCGATAGCTAAAGTAACAACTTCAAGAAGAAGTAGTAAAAAGCCTTTGATATCCAAAAAGTACAACCCTGCTACCATCGTTGCTAATCCTGTGTAAGCTCCTAAAGCAATGGCTTCACGAGAGAGCCATGAAGTTTTCCAGTTCTTCATGGCAGACATAGCTTTAGCCGGTCGCCCCAAGTGCAGAGCAGAGAGTGGAAGTCCTATGGCTGCAGGTAAAAAGGCCAGTATCGCCATAGCCAGGTTTGGTTTAGGCAGATTAAATCCTAAACTAAAAAGCATCTGTCCCAAAAAGAGTGCCAAGAATGCCCCGACTGAGACTTGTGTGAGTACGGTCATAAATACCAGAGGTAGTTCCGCATGGGCAGGTTTAAGCAGGTGTTCATCTGCCACACGCACTGCTTCACCCTCCGGGATATCAGGTAGGGTGTAACGTGTGGTAGGTTTGGTAATACCTATATCAGGCAGGTGAGGAGCAACCCCCTCTTTGGCCATATCTTCTGCCAGCCACTGCTCCACATTGACAGCTTCTATCTCTATGGCTCCACCAGGGCAGGCTTGTACACATGCAGGAGTTTGTCCTACTTCCAGTTTATCGACACACATGTGACACTTGGTGACGATGCCTCTGTCAGGATTAAAGACAGGTACCTCATACGGGCAGTTCCATGTACAGTATTGGCATCCTATGCAACTGGGGTCATCATGCCAAACGATGCCGTTGTCCAGTTTAATGTAACTCTCTGTAGGACATCCTTTAAGACACTCTGGGTCAATACAGTGGTTACAACTCATAGAGTTGAAGAGTTGCAGGGTGTCTGGGAATGCTCCTATCTCCATTTCACCTACACGCCTCCATTTGATATCATCGGGGTTTGCATTTTGTTCGTTACAGGCAACTTCACAGCAGTGACATCCTACACAGGCAGTCGCATCAAAGTGAAAACGGTACTGCTCTCCGGGTTTTAGGTCAGGAATGTCAATGGAATAATTTCCACATTGCATTCCTGTCTCATTTTTATGGTTGATAAAACTTTCTAATGGTGTATTTTTACTTAACGGTTCCATTTTATATTTCTTTTAATGCAACAAGCAATTCAGAAAATACTTGTGCTCTCTCTCTTTTATCTTGGTGAGTCATATTATAGATGACCTCACTGAGTTTTGTAGGTACTTTAGGATTGAGTTTAGTCACTTCATCTCTTTTGATCTTTCTGGGTTGTGCTTTGATGGGTTCAAAATTCTCTACAGCATCATAACGCTTCTCACCGCTAAGAAGTTTAAAAAGTTTTAATCCGAAATCAAAGAGTTCAAACTCCTCTTTTCTATAGGTTTTTGGTTCTTTCTCCAGTTCAAACAGTCTATCAAGACCCAGCTTATCATTTAAAATATAATTGATCTTTGTAAAGAAACTGAGTGCTTGAAAAGAGTAATTCGCACTTAAAAACCTATCATCGAAGGCCTCATAGGTTTCTGCTCTTAATTTATGTTGAGCATAAGTCTTAAGCAGGTACTTTATATGATATTTTGCTTCTGTAATAGGTAAAGATTTATGTAAGATGTGAGCCTCTTGTGCCTTACGTGTGATCTTCCCGCCTACAAAAATATGTACACCATCCACTCGGTTACCTTCTTCATCTTTAGCTTTACACCCTTCAAAACCAATGTCAGCTATGCCGTGCACCCCACACCCCTTAGGACATGCCGACCAGTTCATACGTATAGTTGCATTCTCTATGGCTACTTCAGAGCTGAGGAAATCTGCCATCTCTATGGCATCAGGTTTGTTGGGAATGACACCGAAACTACAAGTTGCTGTACCTGCACAGGCGATCATGTCATTGAAGTAAAGGTTATTATATTTTGCATAGTTAGTTATCACTTCATTTGCCTCTAAATCTGCTATATTTTCTTTAGGTACATTAACGATGTAGAGATTTTGGTCATACGTAAGGCGTATATCACCTGTACCATAGGTTTTTGCAGCCTTGGCAGATGCTATCAGGTCTGTACCACTAAAGATCCCTGATGGCACGATAAGTTTATAATTAAACTTCCCATTGCGTCCTAGTACTTTGTTTGCACCTAAAGCGATGTTTTGTGACTGTACCATAGTAATGCCTGCTGGAGCAAAATCTGCATTGGCCTCTTTTTTGACAGCATTGATGAAGTTTTCCAACCCTACATCCTGAAGTAAGAAGTGTAATCTGTTTTTGTTACGGTTGTCTCTATAGCCATACTTTTTAAATACATTTAAGAGGGCTTCGTAAAAAGCAGGCACTTCTTCTATGTTTACAAAACAGTCTGCATCTCTTGCCTGCACACCGACACGTGCACCAAGGTAAATGTTAAATCCGAAAATACCTTCTTTTTGAGCCAAGACAAAGTTACAATCGTGACCGTAAATGTTACAGGAGTTGGAGAGTGAGCCGAGTATCCCGGTGTTGAATTTACGTGGCAGAGCAGAGATCCACTCCGGATTTTCACCAAATATGTTCTGGAGTTGATCAATGAGAGGTTTTGTTTCTATAATGTTATCGTAAGCAATGCCGTCAAGCGGATCGGTCACAATATTACGGGGATTATCCACACCGGTTTGAAAAGTGGAGATATCTGCTTCTTTAAGCTTTGTCAATACTTTAGCAATGTCTTCTATTTGCAGGTAACGCAGTTCAACTTGCATACGTGTTGTGATGTCGATGTAGTCGTTTCCATACTTTTGTGCTACTTCACCGATGCAAACAGCTTGTTCGTAGTTTAGCTGACCGGCAGGGATACGTACTCTAAGCATAAAGTCTTCACCCTTGTCAAAGAGTCCGAAACACTTTAAAAAGTAAGCAGAGTCCTCTTTTGCTAAACCTTCATATCCGGCAGCGGCAATGGCTTCGAGCTTTGCATAGACATCCATAGGTATTTTAAGGGCTTTGGTTGTTTCTATTTTATTGACTTTTTTACTTCTTGCTTCCAGTGCTTCTTGTAGTGTTTTCATAACTTGTATTAACTCTCCGTACTAAATTATTTTATTATAACTTAGTCATGAACTATGATAACCTATTTGGTGATTAATTTTTAATCAATTATGTATTTTATATATTTGTAAATTACTATAAATATGGCATTATAGGCATTAAAACAATTGATTAAAAATTAATCATATAAGTGATTATAATAACTATTGTTTTAGTGTATACTTCGCATAATATTTTATAAAAGGATAGACAATGGCAGGATTTAAAGCACTCAAAGGACAAGGACATTTCCCGACTTTGTTCATGGCTTTTCTCTATTTCGATATGAGTTTTATGGTATGGACAATGTTGGGACCACTCTCTACAGAAATTGCTGAAGCATTGGCAGCACATGGAGAGATAATCACTGCCGGGCAGAAAGCTACGCTTCTCTCACTACCGATTCTTTCCGGAGCCATTCTTCGTATCGTACTTGGTTTTGGGGTAGATAAATTGGGTGCAAAACTCACAGCACTTATTGCTCAGGCAATTGTGATCGCCTCCTTGCTGACTGCATATATGCAAGGAGATGCCATTACGTATCATCAATTGCTAATCGTGGCTCTTGGTCTTGGATTTGCCGGTGCTTCTTTTGCTGTAGCACTCCCTCAGGCAGGGCAGTGGTATCCTCCTAAACTTCAAGGGGTAGTGCTCGGTATTGCAGGGGCCGGTAATATCGGTGTAGTACTTGATTTTATCTTTGCACCGAAAATTGCAGAGAAATGGGGATGGGAATCGGTCTTTGGTGTAGGTGCGATAATGGCTATTTTGGTATTTGTTGCCTATCTCTTTTTAGCAAAAAATGCTCCGGAGACTGTTTATAAACCTCGTCCTAAAAAGATTTCTGACTACCTCAAACTGCTTCGTGACAAGGATACCTGGTGGTTCAACCTCTTTTATGCCATATCTTTTGGAGGATTTGTAGGGTTTGCCGGATATATGAAAGTGTACCTTATGAATACCTACCAGGCAGATATGTCTGCATTTGGAGTGAATATTTTCAATGAACCGAATGTTAAGGTTATTGCAGGGTATTTTGGAGCACTTACTATCTTTGCGGGTGCAGTACTAAGACCCGTGGGTGGAAACATTGCAGACAAGATAGGAGGGGTGAAAGCACTCTATTTCTTTTACGGAGCAGTAGCTGTTCTGGTAGCATTGACGGCATTGGTGAAATTACCGTTTTTTGTGGCGATTGCAGTGCTCTTTTTTATTATGGCAAGTCTCGGTATGGCAAATGGTGCTGTCTTCCAGTTGGTACCTCAGAGATTTGGTAAAGATATTGGTATTATGACAGGGATTGTCGGATGTGCAGGTGGTTTGGGCGGTACAGCACTTATCAAAACACTTGGTTGGTCTAAAGGTGCATTTGACGGCTACGCTGTAGGATTCATGATCTTTGCAGGTGTGGTACTGGTAGCAATATTTGGACTTAGTTTTGTAAAGACAAGGTGGAGAACAACGTGGGGTGTCAATTCCGGTGGTATTATTTAACTGGAGTGGAGAGAATCTATTTCTTTCCAAGGGCAGATTCTATATCTGCCCCTACGATTTTAATATTTTAAATTATGTCATAATCTTTATTATATAATTTAGAATAAGTATAAAGGCAACCCATGTCCAAACAGAACATTGAAACCTCCGGATTTACGCTTGTTAAAGGTACACATCTCAAAGGAGATGACTTTTTTGAGGTAAAGGTAATGGATAACATTACGGTTGCTGTAGTATGTGACGGGGTAGGATCGGCAATGCAGGGGGCTGAGGCAGCCAAACGGGTGACACATTTTTTGGTGCAGTCACTTAAAAGCAGACCAAAGTCATGGAGTATGGAGAAGTCCATCAAGCACTTTATAGAGAATATCAACAGGGTACTCTATCTTGAGTCAATGGAAGAATATGAGCGTGAAGAGTTGGTAACCACACTGACTCTTGTGGTCATAGAGGGAGACAGACTTTATGGAGCCAATGTAGGGGATAGCCGTATTTATTTACACCGTAACGGGCAGTTTGCACAGCTCTCTTCTGATCATGCTATGGATGAAGAGGGAATGGAAAGTGTGCTTACTTCTGCCATGGGACTTGAAGAGAGTGTAGAGCCGTACTATTTTGAAAATAATCTGCAAGCCAAAGATCAGATACTCCTTTGCAGTGATGGACTTTATAATGAACTTGAACAGGAAGAGTTGGCAAAAGGGATGCATATGGGAGCCTCTTTTCTGGTAAAAAAAGCCAGTAAGAAACATGATGATAACCTCCCTGATGATACCACAGCAGTAGTACTTGAGATCAAAGAGTTGGATCCGAGACTTAAACTCAAACAGAGTGATTTGATCATTCAGGAGCAGTATAAAAAAGATGAGTTGATAGACGGTTACAGACTTGTCAAACCGCTTATTCAAAACAATCGTACCTGGCTTTGTGAGAAAAAAGGAGTAGAGTATGTCATTAAATTTGCTCCTCTTGAAGCATTGGAAGATGAAAATATCTTAGATCTTTTTGTCAAAGAGGTTTGGATGGCAAAACGGCTTAAAGCAGGTTTCTTCCCCAAAGCGGTCATCCCTAAAAAGAGAACACACCGTTACTACATTATGAGTTTCATAGAAGGAGTATCACTTAAAGAGTTTATTGCTAAAAAGCCGCTCTCTGTAGATATGGGTGTAGAGTTGGCACGGTTTTTACTGAAAATGTCACAGTTCCTTACTAAGCTTGATCTGGTTCATGGAGATGTTAAGCCGGAAAATATTATCGTGACCAAACGAAAAGAGAAGCTGGTTTTCAAGATGGTGGATTTTGGAAGTATTACAGAAGCCTACTCGGATGTAACCAGAGCAGGAACACCTTCATACTTGGCACCTGAGCGTTTTAATCAGGCACCTATTACTGAGCAGACAGAAGTTTATGCTATAGGAGTGACCCTGTATGAGGCACTCACACAGAAGTTCCCTTTTGGTGAAATTGAACCTTTTCAAAACCCCTCTTTTGACAAAAATCCCAAACACCCCATCAAATACAATGCAAAGATACCAAACTGGTTGGAGAGTATTATCTTAAGAGCAGTAGAAACAAATACGGATAAACGTTACCATAACTATTCGGAGATGCTTTTCGAGATAGACAATCCGCAGAAGGTAAAGCCATACTTTGATAAGAATCTCTCATTCATAGAGAGAAATGAGAAGATAGTCTATAAAGTAGGATTTATTGTGATGTTCATTTTAAATATTATACAACTGTTAATGAACGGGTAGTTATTTTGTTTTTATATTTTTAAAAAGCTCTTTTGCTTTTTGCTTTTTAACTTTTTTAATCACTTTTCTGTGTGCTTTGAAAGTTTTGCTGAAATCATGGGTTCCCTGCATATTTTTCATAAAGTAGAGATAGTCAGTCCTTGCCGGTTTAATAGCTGCTTTAATGGCCGAGAGACTTACTGCCCCTATGGGTGAACTCGGCAATCCTTTATGTTTATAGGTATTGAAGCTTGAAAGATCGGTTTTGATACGCTGTGGGGTTACTTTCACATGAGAGTATTTTCCGTAGTTAAGTGTACCGTCCATTTGCAGTCTCATCCTTTTTTTCAGACGGTTATAGATAACGGAGGAGATAAGCGGCATCTCTTGATTGTTCGCAGCTTCTTTTTGGATGATAGAAGCAATGATCAGTATGCGTAGCCACTGTTTTTCACTATAGTTCCCATACACTTTTTGAGAAATATTTTTATACTTTTTGTTAGACTCTCGTACCAAAAAATGCATCAAATGTTTTTCTCTTATCCCATAGGGTACATGGTAAGTGTCTGCATAGATACCTGCTTCGGGATAAGGTGAGAATTCACTGTAGTATTTTTGCAGTTTTGTTTTGTTTAGTTTCAGTTTATCTGCAAGCATTTCAAAGAAGAGTTCGGAAGTCTCTCCGGGGATGAGTGTTACTTTGTGTATCATCGCTTTCGCATTGGTGAGTTTGTGGAGAAAGTCGATACGGTTAAGCTCATTCTTCCCTATGTGTATCCAGCCGCTTTTGGGTGTTCCCATAAGGCGTAAAATTGTGGCATCTATCACCGATAATTCGTAGCCTTTTTTAGTCAGTTGTGATATAATATTTCCAATAGAGCCTTGGGGAACAAAGAGCGTTTGCGTTGTTTTAACGGGTAGTGTAGTGTAAAAGGCAAAAGAGATGATCAAAACCAGTGCAATATTTTCTGCCCATGCTATCCATGTACTGTTACGAAATACATTAATATTTTTCATTGTCATCTTTACGGCTCTTTTCTTTTGGCTTAAAGCAGGGATCACTGCAGACAGACTGACCCTTGGTCATTATGAGATAGACGGATTATACATCAAACTCGATAAAAAACTTACACTCAAAGCCAAGAATATCATTATCCCCAAAAGTAAAGCCGATCCTTCATTTAAGAATGTCGATAAAACCTTCGATACCATCAAATATCTTTTTACATTTTTTGACTATATAGAGTTGGAGAAAATACATTTTGACAACAATGAACTTAAAGTCATTTTTGCAGACAATATCCTTTATGTGACCAGTGATGATTACGAGATAGCAGGCAATATTGAGAGGGTCGGAGAAAAACTGGTTGCAGATGTCTCTTTACTCTATATTAAAAAGGATGATATCAATATAATCGGACAGCTTACTTATGATCTGAAGCATGACCGATTGGAGACAAAAGGTACATTTGATGCGTATCATATCAAAGGTGACTTTGATGCGACAAAAGAGGACAGCACAGTTGTTTTTGTCATCAACAGTGAACCGTTTTCCGACTTGAGAACAGTGATAAATAAATTTTCATTGAAACCTTCTATTAAAAGCTGGATCGTAGATAAGGTAAAAGCCAAGAAGTATGCATTGCATTATCTTTCCGGTAAAGGAAAAATCGGTAAAGAGGGTTTTAAAATAGACTTTGATGCACTCAGAGGAGAGATACTTTTTGAGGATGTTCAGATTTATTATAAAGAAAAACTTGCACCGGTATTGGCTCCAAGTTTTCTGTTGAACTACAGAAACGGCGGACTTTATTTTGATCTGAAGGAACCTACCTATAAAAATAGAAGTCTAAAAGGAAGTAAAGTAGCTATTACTGATCTTGTGGGAAAGAAACCTACGATCCTTATACTTGATCTGCACATAAGATCACAAATAGACAGTGTTGTGCAGGAGATACTTAAAGCATATAAATTGAATATTCCGGTTAGACAAAAAGGAGAGAGATCCAAACTTGATATCAAGATAGATATACCTCTGAAAAAATCGGCTAAAAAAATAACCGTATTGGTCAATGCAGATGTGGGTAAAGGGGAAGTGGTATATGATCAAATAAAACTCCCTATCTTAAAAGGAAATGTAAAGTATGACAGTCGTAAAAAAGAGAGTATTGTTGTTAAGGCAGAGTTGCAAAAAGGTGTAGCTTTAATCTACAAAACGAAACTTCCTGTCATAAGCGGGAATATAACCTATGCCAAAAGTCTCGTAGGACTGAAGAAAGTGCATATCAAAGAGAGTTGGTATGATGGGAAAGTAGATGGAAAGACCAATTTAAAAACAAAGAGAGCTGATCTCAAATTTGATGCCAAGCACGTAAGTATAGGAGATGAGGAAAAGTTTTTTGTACTTAAAAACAGAACACTTCCTTTACATTTGGAGTATAAGAAGAATGTGACAGTGGATATACCGTCATTAAAATTGAAGATCATCAATCAACCCAAAGAGATGCTGATACAACTGGAAGAAATAGAAAAGATCAAACCTTACCTGAAAAATATCGGATTACAGATAGATGGTGGAAAACTTGATATCAGAACAAAAGAGTTTAAAACCTATACATTCAAGGGTGAACTAAAAAGAAGATCTTGTTTCTTTTATGACAAAGAGAATCTGTGCCATACGAAAGTCCCATGTAACGGAACAGTAACAAAAAACGGGTTTGATTTCTATGCTTTTGATAAGCGTTTGCATTTTAATGTAGAAAAATCACGTTTAACCCTTAAAAACCTTAATATTGATCTTAAACAGTTTTTGGCTTCAAGAGATAAAATACAAAAAAAATCCAAAGTGAAGAGACTGGTAATTATAGGAAAAAAAAGTAAACTAAGATACGGTAAATACAGACTGGTGACAGACAGTTATGATATAGAGATAAAACCCAATGGCAATATTAAAGCACTGGGAAGTTTAGATGGTGACATCATAAAATTTTCGAGGAAAGGCAAGCAGCTTTTTATTCAGGCATTGCGAGTAAAAGACAAGCTTTTGCATCCGCTTATACATTTTAAGGGGTTGAAAAAAGGACGTTATTCATTAAAAATATCTGGTGATCCCGATAAAGTGATGAAAGGACATATTATTGTTGAAGGAGGGACATTGAGTAACTTTAAAGCCTATAACAATACTTTGGCATTTATCAATACGATACCTGCATTGGCAACACTCAGCAGTCCGGGCTTTTCAGAGAAAGGTTTTAAGATCAAAGAAGGAGTCATCGAATACCGTATGATAGGAGAGAGAATTATTTTTGATTCTGTCTATATCAAAGGACGATCCGCTACTATTGTAGGAAAAGGGGAGATCAATATAAAGAAAAAAACGATCAATATGAAACTTGCTATTCAAACTGCCAGAGAATTAGGAAGTTTTGTGGGGAATCTTCCTCTTTTGGGTTATATTTTGATGGGAAAAGATAAGAGTATGACGGTAGGGTTGAAGATCACAGGAACACTGGACAAACCTAAAGTTCAGACAACAGCTGCACAGGATATTCTTACGCTTCCGTTACAGATACTTAAAAGAACGATTGAGTCTCCGGCGCATATTATTAATAAGTAAGAGTTCTTTTTATATCTTTGTTTTTCTCTCTATTACTTTTTTGTATTGTGACAAAAGAGAAAAGAGTAACTAAAAAAGAAAAAAATGTAACTGTTATCACGACTTAAAAATGCCTAAATAAATATATTGGATTGAGAATTTTTTTTATTCATTTCGAAGTACAGTTAAAGGGTCAGTTTCAGAAGCTTTTTTTGCAGGGTAGAGGGCTGAAAGAAGGATGATGATACTTGTACCCAGGATAATGAATCCAAAATCATTTAGTGTAAGATCAACCGGTAGTCTGCTTGTACCGTAGACATCCTCAGGCATAGAGATGATGTCAAAGGTAGTAAGTATCCAGATACCCAAACTTCCAAGAAGTGTACCTGCAACCATACCTGCAACACCTATAATAAGTCCCAATCTAAAGAAGATGGATTTTATCTCTGTTTTGGTAGCTCCCAGTGTACGCATAAGGGCAATTTCGCTTCTTCTGCTCATCACTGTCATGAGTAAAGAAGAGATAATGTTGAGTGAGGCTACCAGGATAATAAGCAGCAGCACTAAAAAGAGCGCTTTTTTCTCCATCTCCATCGCAGAGAAGAAGTTTCCGTTTTGCTGCCACCATCCTTCAATGACAACATTTTGGGGTAAAATCTCTTTTATTTTTTTAATATCTTCCATAGGATTTTTGGTATAAATATGTAATCCGTCATAAAAACCTTTTTTACGCTTTAAGAGTTTTTCAAAAGCTTCAAGGGTTGTGTACATAATAGCTTTGTCATAGGCTTTAAGACCTGACTTGAAGACACCGTCTATAAGAAAACGTTTTTGCAAAGGCATCGTACCAAAACCGATAGCCTGCTGTTCTGAAAAATATAAAGTTACTTTCTCTCCTTTTGGTGCATTCATCTCAAAAGAGAGCCCCTCTCCTACAATTACTTTGAATTTATTGGAAGCATCTCCTTTTGCTTTTTGAAAGATGGTATTTATTTTAGCCTCTTTCCCATAATCCACACCGTAAAGCAGAGAACCCTGTACAGAACCTTCATTTTTAGTAATGACCTGTGTGGTGTAATAGGGTGAGAATTGTAGGTGGGGGAATTTTTCATGAAGTCTGCCAATAAGTGTTTCGTTTACAGCGTTCTCTTCAACAGGAAGAATAGTAAGGGGGTAGTTCATAACAAAGAGTTTTTTAGTGAATTCTTCTTGTGTACCGTTCATGATCCCCATAGCGATCATTAAGACCATGACACCGGTGGTGATACCTAAAAAAGCAAGTATGGCAGAGATAAAGATAAAAGGATTTTCTTTATCATACTTAAGGTAGTGTTTGATGATACGCCTAACAAAAGTTTTGTTAGGCGAGGGGATTTTTTTGGTCATTAGGCCAACAAACCTTTTTTTGGTCCACTCTGTCCGCAACAGTTTTTATATTTTTTACCTGAACCACAGGGACATGGTTCATTTCTTTTTGGTTTTTTGGTACCTGTAATAGGTTTGAGTGACGCAGAGTCCTCTGCTATTACACCTTCCTCATATGATTGGTTCAGCGAAGTTTCTGAAATGTCACTTTCCAGCTCTTCTCTAATATGTTCAACCGCAGCCTCTTCTTCCTCTTGAGATGTAAAGTCAAACTGTACAAGTTGAAGTACTTTGACCGCTTCAAATTTAATACGCTGTACAAGATCTGTAAAGAGTTTAAAACTGTCTTGTTTATATTCAGTAAGCGGATCTTTTTGGTTATACCCTCTAAGACCGATACCTGTTTTAAGTACATCCATCTCATAAAGATGGTCTCTCCATTGCGGGTCGAGTACTTGAAGGTACAGGATACGCTCTATCTCGGTTCTCTGTTCAGGATCGATCTGAGACATTTTGGCTTCATACATATTCTCCATCATTTCAGTGATCATGGAAGTTAATTCTTCTACCTCTTTGTCTACAAAGTATTGATGATCTACTTCAATATGGAGTTCTTCTTTAATGAGTGCAGCAAGTCTCTCAACATTAAAGTCCTCTTTAGGCATACCTTCATAGATCTCACATTCTGCCAAGAGATGCTGGATGTACTCTGCACGGTTCTCTTTAATTTTAGCACCGATGTCAAATTCCGGATCAAGTAGCTGGTTTCTAAAGGCATAGATCGCTTTACGCTGATGGTTGGCGACATCATCGTATTCCAGGATGTGTTTTCTTGACTCATAGTGCTGGTTTTCCACTTTTTTCTGTGCTTTTTCTACCGAACGTGTGACGATCTTGGAGTCAATATACTCTCCATCTTCAACACCGAGTTTATTCATAATATTCCTGATCTTCTCTCCACCGAAAATACGCAGAAGGTTATCATCAAGACTGAGGAAGAACTGACTTTCTCCTGGATCACCCTGACGACCAGAACGACCACGAAGCTGGTTGTCAATACGTCTACTTTCGTGACGTTCTGTACCAAGGATCATAAGTCCGCCAAGTTCTCTTACTTCATCATCTATCTTGATGTCAACCCCACGTCCGGCCATATTGGTAGCAACGGTTACCGCACCTTTGGCTCCGGCATTCATAATGATCTCTGCTTCCTGGGCGTGGTTTTTTGCATTGAGCATATTGTGGGGGATCTTCTCTTTTTTGAGTCTCTCATCGATCATTTCAGATTTTTCAATAGAAGCTGTACCGATGAGTACAGGTTGCCCTTTGTCATGAAGTTCTCTTACCCGTCTTACCACCGCATCGAGTTTTTCACGTTCAGTATTGTAGATAAGGTCATTCTTGTCAATACGTGCGATAGGTACATTGGTAGGGATGGAAATAACATCCAGGTTGTAGATCTGTGCAAACTCTGTTGCTTCTGTTTGTGCCGTACCGGTCATACCGGCAAGCTTCTCATAGAGTCTGAAATAGTTCTGGTAAGTGATCTCGGCAAGTGTTTGAGACTCTTCTTGGATCTCAACCCCCTCTTTGGCTTCAAGTGCCTGATGCAGTCCTTCTGAGTATCTGCGTCCTTCAGAAAGTCGTCCTGTAAACTCATCAACGATGATGATCTCATTATTCTGCACCACGTAGTCCACATCTTTTTCAAAAATATAGTGTGCTTTGAGTGCCTGATCAAGGTGGTGGGAGAGTACGGCATTTTCAAGAGAGTAGAGATTGTCTACTTCAAAAAGATCTTGTGCCTTTTGCAGCCCCTGTTCTGTCATGACAATGGTTCTGTTCTTCTCATCTACAATAAAATCTCCGGTGGTTTTCTCATCTTCACCAGGCTTGGTATCTATTTTTTCTCCACGCTCCATCTGTTTTGCAATGGCATCAGCTTTGGCATAGTGGTTTTGGTCACGCTGTGTAGGCCCGGAGATAATAAGCGGTGTTCTTGCTTCATCAATGAGAATGGAATCCACTTCATCCACGATAGCATAGTGATGTTCTCTTTGTACTTTCTCTTCGGCTCTAACTTTCATATTGTCACGGAGGTAGTCAAAACCGTATTCATTGTTCGTACCGTAAGTGATGTCAGCTTCATATTGTGCTTTTCTTGCCATTTCATCATGGATATCTGTGGTGATACATCCGACACTGTATCCCAAGAATTCATAAAGTACACCCATCTCTTGGGAATCTCTTTTTGCAAGGTAGTCATTGACAGTTACGACATGGACACCTTTGCCTGTCATGGCATTCAGGGCTACAGCAAGGGTAGCAACCAGTGTTTTACCTTCACCGGTTTTCATCTCGGCGATATCTCCGTCATGCAGTACCATACCACCGACCATCTGTACATCATAGTGCCTTAGCCCCAGAGTACGTTTTGATGCTTCGCGTGTAATGGCAAACGATTCATAAAGTACATCATCGGTACTTTTAGCACCACTTTGAACATCTTCTTTGAGTGCATTGAATGCAGCTTGAAGTTCCTCGTCACTGAGATTTTCATATGTTGACTCAAGTACGTTAATATGTTTTACTCTTTTGAGGTAGTTTTTAACGATCTTGTCATTTCTTGTGCCAAATATTTTGAGTACGCTTTTTATCATCTCTATTTTACCTAATATTATAATGGTGATTATTTTATCTAAAAAGTGATTAATAATCAGTTAGCACAGAGTATTTAAATGTTCCTCACTGTTGATTCACTATTTTATGTCATATTGATGTGATACTAAACCCATTCCAAGTGGGTTTTAGGTATATTCTTAGTTAGAAAAAAGGAAAAGAATGACAAGTATTAAAATAGAATACAGTGAGGTGCTAAATGCCGAATAACAGAGCGGTATTATTGATTTTGGCAATGAGTGTTATTGCATTTTCAGATACTATCAGGTTACCTGAAAACTTTACGGCAAATTTTACACAAATGATCACCAACCCCAAGAAAAAAGTCATTAATTACAGTGGGAAAGTACGTTTTTCAGACAAGACATTACTCAAATGGGAATATCTGGAGCCGACAAAAAAAGAAGTATGTACCAATGGACTTGAACTGCTTGTGGTCGATCATGACCTTGAACAAGTTTCCAATTATCTTATCAATAAAGGGTTCAACCTGACAGAAGTACTGAAGAAAGCCAAACCTCACAGTAAGAATATTTATGTAGCTGAGTATCAGGATAAAAAATATACGGTACAGGTTGATACGAAAGGACGACTCCAAAGTGTGGCATATTTTGATGATCTGGAAAATAAAGTGCAGATCGTTTTTAAAAATGTAAAATACGGAAAAGGAAAACTTCCTTCACATCTCATGCAGTGTAATTACCCTAAAGATTATGACATGATAAGAGGTTAAAATGGATGAACTTATTGCTAAAGTAGGCAGTGATTCTACACTTATGTTCATAGGTGCTATATCACTTGTGGTTTTGTTATTTATTGTTTTGGTTGTGGTTGTCTCAAGTATGAGGGTTAAAAGCTATAAAGACAGGTTTGTCAATGTACAGATAGATAATCAGGAGAAAGAGAAGCTCATAGCAGAACACCAAAAAGAGTTGCAGGTGCTTAAAATTAAAAATGCACAGAATGAGCAGGAACTTCAGCAGTTTTCACAAACCAGAGAAAAGCTGAACTTGACAGAAGAGTCGTTAAAGATTTTACAAAAAGAAGCGAATGAACTTGAAAAACTACAGAGTCAGACGAAAGCAAAACTTGAGAATAAAGAAAATATGTATGAAAAACTGCAGAGTGAGCATACCGCTTTAGGAGAACGCTTTGAGAGTTTGAATGAAGAGAACAGTAAATTACGTGTGAACAATGCACGTCTTCTCATGAAGTTGGAGACTGAAGCACGGTTTGCTTCCCAAATGAACCATCGCTCTTCGGAACAAAATGAAAGAGAAGGGTCATGAAACGACAACAGATCATATACACTCAAAAACTTCCGGAATATCAAGTAAAATTTTCCAAAGTTTTTAAAGGCAATGGGAAGATAGAGAGAAAGTTCTATGAAGAGGAATCTTTAAGGCTTCAGTATGAGTTGGTAAAACTTCAAAAATGGGTCATAGATAACCAAAAGCGTCTGCTTGTCATCTTTGAAGGGATGGATACTGCAGGAAAAAGTTCTACCATTAAAGAGTTCAACAACTATTTAAACCCCAGAGAAGCACGTTCTGTAGCTTTACCTAAACCTAATTCAAAAGAGCTTGGACAATGGTACTTTCAACGTCATATCAAACAGATCCCAAATGCAGGTGAGATCGTATTTTTTGACCGTTCCTGGTATAACAGAGCAGGGATAGAACAGGTTTTTGGTTTTTGTACACAGGCACAGCATGACCACTTCTATCGACAGGTGAACGGGGTGGAAGAGATGCTTGTGGATGACGGTGTTCTCTTTTTCAAATTTTATCTCAATATTACCAAAGAGACACAACAGGATCGTATCAAAGACAGAGAAAATGACCCGCTTAAAAGCTGGAAACTCTCCAAACTTGATTATGAATCGATGGCAAGGTATCCTGAGTATGAAAAGCTAAGAGACAAAATGTTCAAACTCTCGGGTACAGTACATGCTCCATGGTGTGAACTCGATGCAAATGATAAAAAGCGTGCGAGGCTCAATGCCATACGCTACCTGCTTTTAAACATTGATTATGACGAGAAAGACAAGAGTGTGATCAGCGGTGTAGATGAAAAGATCGCCAAACTACATAATAAAGGATAAACATGGCAAACGTAACCATCTGGCATAACCCAAGATGTTCAAAATCGAGAAATTCACTGGCACTTTTGGAAGAGAAGGGTATAGAGGTTGAAGTGGTAAAATATTTGGATACACCACCGACAAAAGAGGAGCTTAAAACTTTGCTATCACAGCTCGGTATGTCTGCCAGAGAACTTATGAGAACCAAAGAAGATGTTTACAAGGAGCTTGGACTAAAAGAGGTGGAAGATGAGGAAAAACTCATAGAAGCAATGGTGGCAAATCCAAAGCTTATTGAACGTCCTATTGTTATCAAAGAGGGTAAAGCGGTGATAGGCAGACCCATTGAGAATGTGGTGGAACTTTTAGATCTGTAGTATCAGAAACTGACATTATTGAAGCTTCCCATTCCCGTAATTTTCAAAGAGATAGTTTGTGACTGTCTCTATATCTTTATCTGTCCGGATAGGGGCTTTGAAGACCTTTATCATCTTAATGACCTTCTCTCTCCAAAACTTTTTAGACTGTAACCCCTGGTTGATGACATACCCAAAAGAGTGGCACATGTTACACTTTCCTTTGGTTGAGTACATCCCTTTTCCCTCTTTCATTGGGAAATCCACGTAGGGAATAGTAATGCCGCTGTTTGATCCTGCAAAGAGAGTGCTTCCTGTTATTACTGATACTACTATCAGTTTTTTAACTATGCTTATCATGCTACCACATCCACAGTCACTTCATCGATGCCGTTATATTTGTATCCGCCATGGTTCCATTGTATCTCTTTTGCAAAAGGCTGCATTTCACCTTTTTCATTGGTAGCTCTGGAGAGTATGGTGCATTCTCCGCTTTGTTTAGGAACAAAGGTATAACTGAAAGAGCGGTAGGCATATTTGCCTTGCGTGCCGTCATCAAGTTTTGCCTCTGACCAGATTGCTCCGCCATCAGTGGAAATTTCTACTTTTTTAATACCGGATCCACCGTCAAATGCCACGCCTCTTACAATGAGTTCAGTATTGTTTTTTATCTTTGTTCCTGTAGTAGGGTAGCCTATAAGAGAGTTGACATTCATCTCTTCAATAGGTTTGGTTTTATCTGCTAAATTCTCAGGTGTTTCACATTCACATTCATTATCCGGAATACGGTAAGCATGATCCATGAAGTGCAGTTTTTGTTTCTCTTTTGTCACAGTGATATTGGAGATCATTTTGATCCAGCTGTCTGAGTAGAAACCCGGGATGATCAGTCTTAACGGGTAACCGTTAAGATAGGGGAGATTTTCCCCATTCATTTCATAAGCAAGGAGTATGTCATTATTGAGCTCTTTTAAGTTAAGCTCACGAACAAAATTTGCAGTTTTATTATAGACTGCTTTATCTTCTCCGTTGAAGCCAATCCATGCAGCCTCATTTTTGAGTCCTGCTTTATGGAGTACATCTTTGAGTCTGACACCTTTCCACTTGGCACACCCCATGGCACCGACTCCCCATTGTATACCGCCGGCTGTAGGTCTAAAAGCAGTTCTGTTGTTACCGCCGCACTGAAGTACTGCTGTTAACTCTACCTGCTCGAATTCTGTCTTGAGTTCATCCAGCGATATTTTGATCTCATTGTTTACCAACCCGTTGATATTGATGTGAAATTTGTAGGGATTGATGGAGGTCGGTATCATCGGCATATGCCAACGAACAAAGAAGAGATCGTTAGGTGTCAATACAGAGGTAAAGACTTCTCTGGGAGTCTCTAGCAACGGAGGTCTGTCAGAGTAGGTAATAAGTGGTCTTTTTTGTGGAAACGCGATATCGGAAATTTTTCTGTTATCTATGGGGTGCTGTGTCTCTGTGGCATCTGTGTGGCTTGTTCCTAGTGCCGCACTTCCTGCAATGACCATAGTTTTTTTAAAAAAGTCTCTTCTTTGCATTAAAAATCCTAAATAAAATATAGTGGATTATAATAAATATCTCTTAATGGATACTGAAAATATCTAATTTTTTCGTCACACTATTTGTAATATTGCCACTTTCAGAACATTTGGGTAAAATCGCATTAATAATTTATGACAAGGATACAACTTGCTTAGTACAGTCAATTTAACACAACGTTACGGAAAGAGAGTTCTTTTCGACAAGATCAATATGACTATGGATGTAGGTAAACGCTACGGGCTCATTGGTGCAAACGGAGCTGGGAAATCAACCTTTATGAAGATCCTTGCCGGAGAATTGGAGCCAAGTGACGGTGAAGTACAAATCCAACCTGGGCTAAAACTGGGAATGCTAAGCCAGAACCAGTATGCATTTGAAGATTTCACACTCAAAGATGCCGTACTCTACGGTAACAAAAAACTCTATGAGGCTCAAAAAGAGAAAGAGAAACTCTACATGGAAGGTGATTTTGAGAGTGATGAGGTCAATAACCGTTTAGCGGAGCTTGAGATGATCTGTGCAGATGAAGACCCTACCTATGAATCAGATGTGAAAATAGAGAAGCTTTTGGAAGCACTTGGTTTTCCTGCTTCACAGCATGATGAGTTGATGTCGTCACTTACAGGTGGAGATAAATTCAAGATCCTGCTTGCGCAGGTACTCTTTCTAAAGCCTGATATACTGCTCCTTGATGAGCCTACGAACAACCTTGATATGGAGACTATTTCATGGTTGGAGAATGAGTTGAAACGTCATGAGGGAACATTGATGGTGATCTCTCACGATAGACACTTCCTTAATGGGGTAGTAACACATATTCTTGATCTTGACTTTCAGAATATCCGTGAATTTACCGGAAACTATGATGAGTGGTACATTGCTGCAAATCTTATAGCAAAACAGGCAGAAGCAGACAGAGGTAAAGCACTGAAAGAGAAAGAGGAGCTTGAGAAGTTCATTGCAAGATTCTCAGCGAATGCCTCTAAAGCAAAACAGGCAACAAGCCGTCAGAAACAGCTTGATAAACTTGATGTAGGTGAGATCAAACTCTCTTCACGTCGTGACCCGTCTATTATGTTCAAGGCTCACCGTGAAATAGGAAATGAGGTACTTGAAGTAGAGGGACTCTCTAAAGCGTATGATGGTGAAAGTGTATTTGAAAATCTTACCTTTAAAGTAAATAAAGGTGACAAGATCGCACTCATCGGTACGAATGGTGTAGGAAAAACAACACTGCTTCAAATCCTTATGGAAGAGATACAACCTGACAGCGGCAGCTTTAAATGGGGACAGACCATTACAACCAGTTATTTCCCTCAAAATACGACAGATATCGTGGTTGGTGATGAAGAACTTCCACAATGGATACAAGGCTTTGATGTTAAATGGCATATTGATGACATACGTAAGACACTTGGGCGTATGCTCTTCTCAGGGGAAGAGCAGAAGAAAAAGATAGATGCCTGCTCCGGTGGTGAAAAACACCGTGTTATGATGAGCAAAATGATGATGGACAGTTGCAACTTCCTTGTCATGGATGAGCCGAACAACCACCTTGACCTTGAAGCGATCGTTGCACTGGGTGAAGCACTGCATAAGTACCAGGGCGGAGTGATCTGTGTATCACACGATAGAGAACTCATAGATGCCTTTGCAAACCGCATCATTAAATTAAATGACGATGGTACAATGATCGATTTTGAAGGTAATTATGAAGAGTTTGTGGAAAAATACGAACATTAAATAACAAGGGGTTGATATAACCCCTGGTTCTACATAAACTGCACACTGGAATATTATTATATCTATTCATTGACTCGTAAAGGAGTAACATATGAAAGATATACAGTTTAAATACTCTTTACTTATCTTAGATAAAACATATACATACTTTTCTCTACCTTCCATAGCTTCTCATTTTAATATAGATCTATCTAAATTGCCTTATACGATACGTATACTTTTAGAAAATCTATTCTCCCATTATGATGATGCGGTTATGACACTGAATGATATAGAGAAAATTGCAAAATGGGAAAAAATACAAACTAAAGTACAGGAGATCGCCTATTATCCTTCCCGTGTGATTATGCAGGATTTTACAGGAGTTCCCTGCATTGTGGATCTTGCAGCATTAAGAGATGCAATGTTGGAGTATGGAGGGGATCCTTCCAAGATCAATCCGGTGATTCCCATAGACCTTATTGTAGACCATTCTGTGCAGGTAGACTACTTTGGTTCCAAAGATGCTTTGAATCAGAATCTCGCTATGGAATATCAACGTAATAAAGAACGTTACAGTCTGCTAAAATGGGCACAGAAAGCTTTTGATAATATTCGTGTGTTCCCGCCGGGTGCAGGTATTGTACATCAAGTTAATTTGGAATATATCTCAACAGTAGTGACACAAATACAAAAAGAAGAAGAGATCATACTCTCTCCTGATACACTGATAGGTACGGATTCTCATACTACCATGATAAACGGCTTAGGTGTGATGGGATGGGGAGTAGGGGGTATTGAAGCTGAAGCTGTTGTTTTGGGTGAACCTTACAGTATGAAGATCCCTGAAGTAATAGGAGTAAGACTTGTAGGTAAATTGCCTGTGGGTACTACAGCAACCGATATGGTATTGCGTGTGACAGAGCTGCTTCGGGAAGAAGATGTGGTAGATAAATTCGTAGAGTATTTTGGAGAGGGAATGCAGGCACTCTCTCTCCCTGACAGAGCGACCATTGCCAATATGTCACCGGAATATGGTGCAACAATGGGATTTTTCCCTGTAGATGAAGAGACACTGGCTTACATGAGACTTACTAACAGAAGTAGTGAGGCAAATATAGCAGAGGCATATCTCAAAACACAATCACTTTTTTATGATGCAACTTGTGAAGCTGAGTACAGTAAAGTGATAGAACTTGATTTAAAGACCATAGAACCTTCTATTGCCGGTCCATCTAGACCACAAGACAGAATAGCTCTACGGGATGTTAAAAGTGAGTTCCTCAATATGCTTCAATGTGATTACGGACGCAAGATTGATAGTGACAGTATCAGTATATTGGAAAATGAAATGTCTGTACATGATGAAATCGGTGTAGATACATGCAGAGTAACTATTGGACAGATATGTGAACCTATCAGATTAAAAGAAAAAGAAGTCATGCTGTGTGACGGTGCTGTAGTGATTGCAGCAATCACCTCATGTACCAATACCTCTAATCCTTCAGTGATGATAAGTGCAGGACTGTTGGCACGTAATGCGGTGATGAAAGGTTTATCTGTCCCTTCTTATGTTAAGACCTCACTGGCTCCCGGTTCAAAGGTTGTTGAAGCATATTTAAAAGAGGCGGAGCTATTGCCGTATATGGAAACACTGGGTTTTCAGATAGTAGGGTATGGTTGTACTACCTGTATAGGTAACAGTGGTCCGCTAGAAGAGCAGATACAAAAAGCCATTGTCGAAAAAGGACTTATCGTCTCTGCAGTGCTATCAGGAAATCGAAATTTTGAAGCACGTATACATCCACAGATCAAAACAAACTTTCTTGCCTCTCCACCTTTGGTATTGGCGTATGCCTTGGCAGGAAAAATGTGGATAGATTTTGAAGAGGAGCCATTGGGTGTCGGATCAGATGGGAAAGATGTTTATCTTAAAGATATCTGGCCTGTACAAGAAGAGATAGACAGTATCATTGCTTCAGTATTAAAACCTGTAATGTTTGAAAAAAAGTATGCAGATATTTTAGAGGGTGAAGAGCGCTGGAAAATGCTGAAAGTCTCTGATGATACGATATTTCACTGGGGCAAAGATTCCACTTATTTACGGTTACCCCCTTATTTTGAGTATTTTAAAAAAGATGTATTTACGGTAGAAGATATTCAAGAGGCAAGAATATTGTTACTTTTAAGTGACTCGGTCACTACAGATCATATCTCTCCGGCAGGGAAGATACCTGAAAAATATCCGGCAGGAAAATATTTACTTGCACATAATGTACCTCCTGGGGCATTTAACTCCTATGGTTCACGCAGGGGTAACCATGAAGTGATGATGCGGGGTACTTTTGCCAATGAACGTATTAAAAACAGACTGGTTTCTCCTAAAGAAGGTGGATATACACTGCATTTTCTGGATAAAAAAGAGATGTTCATCTATGATGCTGCAATGCAATACAAAAAAGAGCAGATACCTTTGATTGTTATTGCAGGTGAGGATTACGGAATGGGATCATCCCGAGACTGGGCAGCAAAAGGAACACAGCTTTTAGGTGTAAAAGCAGTTATAGCAACTTCATATGAACGAATTCACAGAAACAACCTCGTAGGGATGGGAGTCTTGCCTTTAGAGTTTAAAAAAGGAGAATCAGCAGATACATTAGGCTTGGATGGGTCTGAGAGTTTAAACATACAAGACCTGACTGAGTTAAAAGCAGGTGGTATGTTACATGTAAAAGTTAGAAAAGAAGACGGGACTCTATTAAGTTTTGAGGTAAAGGTAAGGCTGGATACCCCAATAGATTTAAAATATTATTTTAACGGAGGGATACTCCCTTATGTGTTAAGGGAGCAGTTGAAAGATTAGTTGATATTTGTAAATACTGTTTGTACATCTTCATCTTCTTCAAGTTTATCGATGAGTACCTCTATCTCTTCAAGTTGTTCATCTGTCAGTTCTACAGGAGTATTGGCAACATATTCAAGTGTAGATTTTTTAGGCTCTATACCTCTTTCTTCAAAGGCTTTACTGAGTTCCCCGAAAGAGGTAAAGTCACCGTAAATTCTTAAAATAGGCAAATCATCACCGTTTTCCTGAGGTTCTACATCTTTTTCGATCTCTTCGAGTCCATAGTCAATAAGGTCAAGTTCAAGTTCTTCTACATCCATATCTTCTGTTTTATCTATGACAAAGACAGCTTTTCTTGTGAACATGAAATTGAGTGACCCCGAAGTAAGCATCTCCCCACCGTTTCTGGCAAGAATAGCCTTGACATTTGCAACGGTTCTTGTGTTATTGTCTGTGGCACACTCAACGATCATCTGTACACCATGATGCGCTTTTACATCATAAGTGATCTCTTTAATATCAGCAGCATCTTTGGCACTGGCTCTTTTAATAGCTGCTTCAATGTTGTCTTTAGGCATATTCTGTGCTTTAGCATTGAGAATGGCAGTACGAAGTTTAGGATTCATATCAGGATCTTGGCCGCCTTCTTTGGCTGCCATAGTAATGATCTTTCCTAGTTTGGGAAAGACTCTTGACATGGTCCCCCATCTTTTCATTTTTGCTGCTTTACGGTATTCAAACGCTCTACCCATCATTTATCCTTACGTATTAATTGTGTGATTATACTCCTATTTGGTTTAGGTGTACTTTATCTTTACTTATCTGTATTTTCACGATTCATCCACAATTAATCTATAGGCTTTATATTGAGAAATAGTATACAGAGCGCCCGATATTTGGTAAACAATAATATTTTAATCATGAGGGAGAAGAGATGAAAAAGATGAATCGTCGAACATTTCTAAAAACGACAGCTGTGACTGCAGCTATGACATCACCGCTGTTAACAATGGATTCAGAGGAAAAAGAGGATTATAAAGCATTGGTCTGTGTATTGCTTGAAGGTGGTGCAGATACATTTAGTATGGTTGTTCCAAAATTCAAAGTTGATGCCTATAAACAACATCAGGTATTAAGAGGTGGTGTTACTCCGGCAATAGCATCTTTACGTACACTCGCAGGCAGTAGATACGGACTGCATCCCAATATGCCAAAAATGCAAAGTATGTTCAACTACAGAGAGATGGCAATAGTTGCAAATGTTGGAACACTGATATATCCGGTTACCAAAAAACAGATAGAACATAGTACCAAGAGCATAAAACTTCCGTTAGGACTTTTTTCTCAAATGGCACAACAGAATCACTGGATGATGTCTGGTCATGATGATAAAGGCTGGGCAGGTGCTGTCGCAAACGAATTGGCACAGGAACATACGAATATCAGTGCTGATGGAGTTAACCTGATGCAGTATAGTGATGAGTATGAGACTTTTATGGCATTTGATGATACTAAAGAGCGAAGTCTGCAGGAGCAGTTGGAAAAAGTAGCTACCTTGATGGCTTCAAGAAAAGAGGCAAATTTTCCTAAACGTCAAATATTCTTTGTAAAACATAAAGGATGGGATAGCCAACATAAATCTCTTGATGAGATGAAGCAAAATGATAAGAAAATGATTGCAGAACTTGACACTGTTTTAGACAGATTTACAACCAGACTCACACAATTAAAGTTGGATGAGAAAGTCACTACATTTACGATGTTTGATGCCAGTCGTATTACGTCGACAGATGAACATGGGTTAAACCATGGTTGGGGCGGACATGCATTTGTTATGGGTGGAACAGTCAAAGCCGGTATCTACGGTAAAATGCCAAGCATTGAGCCAAACTCTCAAGATATGCTGCCTAATACAGCCGTTATTCCAACAACATCCTCAGACCAATACCTAGCAACAATGGTAAATTGGTTGTGTGACGGGGAAATAGACCTGCATAAAGTCTTCCCGAATCTAAAGAACTTTGAGACCGAGACACTGAATTTCATGGTGTAGTACTATGGGGAGAATTCTCCTCTCCTGTACTTCTTAAATCTGACAAGGTGTATTTACTGAGTGAAGCCCAATGAAATAAAATTGACCAACCCTAAATTATCTCTTGAAGCACAATATAAAGATTTTGTTTTAAGTAAAGAGGTTTTATAATGAAGCATATCTTTGTGAAGGAGGTTTTTATGCACTATTTGACTTCCATAGAAATGTGTGGATATGCAGAACTTGAAAATGAGTTAAAACATTTTTTCAATCGTTTACATCACATTAAACGCAGACTGCTTCAAGAGAAAGCAGCACTCTCACTCAATCGTATCCAGAGAAACCGATGCAGACAGAATATTTTAGATCTTGAAAGGTTAGAGAGGGACCTTTATGAAGTATCACATAAAGAGGATATACGACATCTCTACCGAAAAGTCCAACGTTATGTGAAACTTGATCATGAAAGATTGATGGAGTTGTTCGGGAAAGAGACGTTTAGTCGTTGTTCACTGTTTATTGCGTTATAATTCTCTTAATAATAAATAGGTGAGAGAAAAAATGACCTTAGAAGAACTACAAGCTACTATAAGAGAAGAGGTAGGGGTACTCCTCTACTTCTCTGGGGAGAATTGCAACGTCTGCCATGCACTACGTCCTAAGTTTAAAGAGGTATTTGACAAAGAATTCCCACAACTCAAACAGATCTACCTGGATGCCCATGAAAATGCGGAGATCTCTGCACATTTTCAGGTCTTTTCTGTTCCAACGATGATCGTCTTTATGGATGGGAGAGAGTTTGCTCGTGAAGGTAGGGCTGTGAGTTTACATCAGCTGACCGAACAGTTAAAAAGACCTTATGGGATGATGGTATCGTAGGGGTAGATTCGGTATCTTCCCACATAGGATGAGAGAATTTTTATTTGAAAAGTGTATTATAACTTTGGTTCAATAATAAAAAACCAAATATTGAGAGTATCCCACCAAGTATCCACATAATCCATAAATAAGCTCGACTATCTAAGAGCTCTCTAAAATTAGATGCAACCCATCCTACTACCATTTTGGATAAAACCAATGTCCCAATTGCTACGGTAACAAATACTATAGATTCTACTTGGTCTCCCCGAACAAGATAAGCTCCACCTACTGTAAACCAAAATAGATAAGGATTGGGACTTAGTAAATTAACTTTAATTGCTGTGGTAAGGGATGTTGGAGTTCCTAATGATTTTGAAATATTCATCTCTTTTAGTTTAAGTATTTTTAGAGAAAGCCACAGTAAATATAAGCTCCCTAAAAAGCTTAAAATACCAATGAATAGAGCAATGTCTTTAAACTGCGTAAGTATAAAAAGTGATGCAAATATTATTGGACCATCTGTAATAATCGGTGCAAGACTAGCTTTGATGCCGTATTTTAACCCATGAGTTAAGGTTTGTTGGATTACTACAATTCCTAAAGGACCTGGTTTAAATCCAGCAGTTAACCCAAAAACAAAGGCAGATAATATATATTCACTCATTCTTTTTATTCTTTTTAATTGTATTTTTTTAGAAAAGTGTTATTGCTCTAACTGCTTAGCCACCAACTCATTCACTACCTTTGGATTCCCTTTTCCTTTTGTAGCTTTCAAAACCTGCCCTACAAAGAACCCTAAAAGCTTGGTATTTCCAGCTCTAAATTTCTCTACATTCTCAGGGTTTTTCTCAATGATCTCATCAATAATAGGCAAGATGACAGCAGGATCGCTTATCTGTATAAGCCCTTTAGTTTCAACGATAGCTGTCGGATTTTCTCCACTTTTTACCATCTCTTCAAAGACCTGTTTGGCAATTTTAGTTGAGATCGTCTCATCATCCACCATTCTCACAAGCTCGGCTATCTGGTTTGGTGTGAATTTTAGCTCACTTGCCTCTACTTGTTTTAACTCTCTGGCCACCTCATTGGTTACCATGTTGGCAATGCCTACAGGACTATTGAATGCTTGGAGTGCTTCTTCATAGAAATGAGAGAGTTTTGCATCACGGGCAAGTGTGTTGGCTACTTCAGTGTTGAGTTTAAGTTCAGTAGTGTACTTGTCAAAGTGTGTTTGTTCCTCTTGTGTCATAGGTGTAATTTCGCCATCTATTTGCACTTTTTTGGTTGCTGTTTTCACTGCTTGTTGTGATGCTTTTTTCTTTTTACCCCAAGAGTCTTTAAGAGAGACAATTTTATTGAATACAGGTAGTTCTTCTGTGTAATCTATAGGGTCAGTATAAAAATACCCTTCTCTTTCAAACTGAAATCGTACATCCGGTTTCTCTGTGATGACAGCAGGTTCGATGAGGGCATTTTTGATTATCTTCAGAGAGTCCGGATTGAGGTCTTCTGTACCCTCTGGAGCTTCAGACTTGAAAAGTCTGTCATAGAGTCTTACTTCAACATTTTTTGCCTGTGAAGCTTCCACCCACTGAATAGCACTTTTGACCTTGATACCACTGGTATCCGAGCCGCTTTTAGAGTCAGGATGATATTCTGCTTTTATCTCTACAATGTTCCCATTGGCATCTTTGATGACCTCTTTGCAGGTGATGATATAGGCATACTTAAGCCTTACGGGCTGCTCTGGAGTCAGACGGAAGTACCCTTTTGGAGGATGTTCCATAAAGTCATCTCGGTTGATATAGATCTCTTTAGCGAAAGGAAGTTTTCTTGAACCCTCCTTAGGGACATCATGTGGATAGTAGGAAGCTTCTATCTCTTCACTTCCTTCGTAGTTGGTAATGGTCACTTTGAGTGGATGCAGCACACACATGACACGGGGTACTTTGGTATTTAAGTCATCTCGTATCGCGAATTCAAGTTGTGCGACATCTACGACAGAGTTTGCTTTTGCTACGCCTATACTTTCACAAAAATTGAGTATGGATTCAGGGGTATAACCCCGTCTTTTGTAGCCGGCAATGGTAGGCAAACGAGGGTCATCCCAACCACTAACCACACCATTTTCAACCAACTCTAAAAGCTTTCTTTTACTCATGACCGTATAGTTAATGTTCAGTCTTGCAAATTCATGCTGATAGGGTCTTGGAGGTTCAAGCTCAAGCGTATCGAGTACCCAGTCATAAATATCACGGTTGTTTTCAAATTCCAGTGTACAGATGGAGTGTGTAACCCCTTCTATATAATCGGACAGACAATGGGCAAAGTCATACATAGGGTAGATAGACCATGCATCTCCAGCTCTAAAATGGTGTGCATGTCTGATACGATAGAGCAGTGGGTCACGCATTTTCATGTTGGGTGAAGCCATATCAATTTTGGCTCTTAAGACATGTTCACCATCTTTGAATTCTCCATTTTTCATTCTCTCAAAAAGGTCCAGATTCTCTTCAACACTTCTGTTGCCATACTTACTTCTTTTACCTGCTTGGGTAACTGTTCCACGATATTCGCGTATTTCATCTTCTGTTAAACTGTCAACATAAGCCTTGTCCATTTTAATAAGTCGGATGGCATAATCATATAGTTTAGAGAAATAATCAGAAGTAAAACGTACACTGTTGTCCCATTCAAATCCAAGCCACTGTACAGCATCTTTGAGTGCCTCAACATATTTGGTATCTTCTGTGGCGGGATTGGTATCATCCATTCTAAGGTTACAATGTCCTTGATACTCCTTAGCAATACCAAAATTGATACTGATGGATTTAGCGTGTCCTATGTGTGGAAATCCGTTTGGTTCAGGAGGGAATCGTGTGACGACCTCTTTGTATTTTCCTGAATTCAGATCCTCTTCAACTACTCTGCGTAAAAAATCTTTTTTGCTTTTACTCATTATTATCAAACCTTTTTTTATAAGAGTTGTATTTTAACCAATTAGTGCTTATTGTTCTATCTTAAAAGATAAAAGCAATGGAGGTTTCAGTTGCTTTTATTTTGTCGAAATAAGCGATTTTATTAGTTATATTATGTTAACCATAAAAGTGTAATAATTAAAAATATCCACATAAACACCCCTAAAATGCAAAATAAGCCATTTTAACCCCTTTTATTAACATACTTTTAGATAAAATCTTGAAACTTTGATTTAAAAGGACAACAATGGCTGATTTGTTTGAAGATGGTCACAATACCCAAGAGGTATTGATAGAAGACAGTATTAAGGCGAGTTATCTTGATTACTCTATGTCGGTGATCGTAGGTAGGGCGTTGCCTGATGCAAGGGATGGACTCAAACCTGTACACAGAAGAATCCTTTATGCGATGAATGATTTGCACCTTTCGCATAGAAGTCCGTACAAAAAGTCTGCACGTATCGTCGGGGATGTGATCGGTAAATATCACCCGCACGGTGACAACTCTGTGTATGATGCACTTGTGCGTATGGCACAGGACTTTTCCATGCAGGCACCGCTTGTAGACGGTCAGGGTAACTTCGGTTCAGTCGATGGTGATAATGCAGCGGCGATGAGATATACCGAAGCACGTATGACAAAAATCGCTGAAGAGCTTTTGGGTGATCTTGAAAAAGATACAGTGGATTATGTACCTAACTATGATGATTCTATGACAGAACCAGACGTACTTCCTGCACGTGTACCGAACCTGTTGCTTAACGGTTCAAGCGGTATTGCAGTTGGTATGGCAACGAACATTCCTCCTCATCGTTTGGATGAGCTTATCAATGCATTGGTACTTCGTATTGATGAACCTGAATCTACTATTGAAGATATGATGAAAGTAGTGCAGGGGCCTGACTTCCCGACAGGTGGTATCATCTTTGGTCGTAAAGGGATCACCGATGCCTATACAACCGGACGAGGACGTATTAAAATACGTGCCAAGACACATATTGAAGAGAAGAAGAGCAGAGAAGTTATCATTATTGACGAACTCCCTTTTCAAGTGAACAAATCAAGACTCATTGAGAATATTGCCCAACTTGTGCGTGATAAGCATATAGAGGGTATCTCTGAAATTCGTGATGAATCAGACAGGGAAGGGATGCGTGTAGTGATCGAACTTAAGCGTGATGCAATGAGTGAGATCGTACTGAATAATCTCTTTAAACAGACACAAATGCAAGTCACATTCGGTATTATCATGCTTGCTATTGCAAACAAAGAGCCAAAAGTCTTTAATCTTATGGAACTTTTTGACCTTTTCTTGAATCATAGAAAAACAGTAGTTATCAGAAGAACTATTTTTGATCTTGAAAAAGCAAGAGCAAGAGCACACATTTTAGAAGGTCTTAAAATTGCGGTAGACAATATTGATGAGGTGATCAAGATCATCCGTGCATCTGCTGATGATGAAGAGGCAAGACTTAACCTTATGTCAAGATTCAGTCTCTCAGAGATCCAGGCAAAAGCTATTTTGGAAATGAGACTTAGACGCCTGACAGGTCTTGAGATAGAGAAGATCGAAAATGAGTTGGCACAGCTTCTTAAAACCATTGCAGAGCTTGAAGGTATCTTAAAAAGTGAGAAGAAGATCAATAAGATCATTCGTGAAGAGCTTGTAGAGATAGGTGAGAAGTTTACAACACCTAGACGTACTGAGATCGTAGATGACTATGATGATATTGATATTGAAGACCTCATTCCTAATGAGCCGATGGTTGTTACCATTACCCATAGAGGGTACATCAAACGTGTACCGGTCAAGCAGTATGAGAAACAGCATCGCGGCGGTAAAGGTAAAACTGCAGTTACGACTTATGAGGATGATTTCATCGAGAGCTTCTTTACGTCCAATACGCATGATACACTCATGTTCGTTACAGACAGAGGACAGCTCTACTGGCTCAAAGTATATCGTATCCCTGAAGGTTCCCGTACGGCAAAAGGTAAGGCGGTAGTCAACCTGATCAACCTTCAGCCGGATGAGAAGATCATGGCGATCATTCCTACAACGGACTTTAATGATGATAAAGGATTGGTATTCTTTACACAGAACGGTATTGTGAAAAGAACGAATCTCTCTGAGTATTCAAATATCAGAAGTAACGGTGTAAGAGCGATTAACCTTGATGAAGATGATGCGATCGTTGAAGCGAAGATCGTACTTCCTAAGACAAAATGGCTTTTTGTTGCAACGAAAAAAGGTCTCTGTATCCGCTTTAAAGTAGAAGATGCAAGAGAGATCGGACGTGTTGCACGTGGTGTGACGGCGATCAAGTTTAAGATAGAGGGTGACTATGTGTGTGGTGCAACTGTCATACAGGATGAAGAAGATGAACTGCTTATGCTCTCTGAAAAAGGTCTTGGTAAACGTACCACCGCTTCAGAGTACCGTGAACAAAACCGTGCAGGTAAGGGTGTCATTTCCATGAAACTTACACCTAAAACAGGTGATGTTGTCGGTGTAGTGATGGTAGAAGAGGACAAAGACTTGATGTGTTTAACAAGTATCGGTAAAATGATACGTGTAGATATGGAGACCATTCGTAAAGCAGGAAGAAATACCTCAGGTGTAAAAGTAGTTTCAGTTGAGAAAAAAGACATTGTTGTAAGTATGGCAAAGTGTCAAAAAGAAGAAAAGCCTGAAGAGGAAGCATTTGAAGGTGAAGAGAATACAAGTAGCGAAGCTACAACAAATAACGATAATACATTAGGATTGGAATAAAAAAGCGTGAAAAGATATAACGTAGCAGTAGTCGGTGCCTCAGGTGCCGTAGGTGAAGAACTTTTTAGAGTATTGGAAGAAGTAAATTTTCCTATAGGAAACCTTTTACCGCTTGCAAGTGCAAGATCTGTAGGTGAAGAGATAGAGTGTCAAGGAAAAGCCTATAAGATAGAAGAGTTGACAGAAGAAGTATTTGACGGTAGAGACATAGACATCGCATTTTTTAGTGCGGGTGGAAGTATCTCTGCAAAGTATGCAAAGTATGCTGTAGAAGCCGGAGCAGTGGTCATAGACAATACCTCTCATTTTAGAATGGACCCGAAAATACCGTTGGTCGTACCTGAAGTGAACCCTGAAGATATTGAACTTTGGGAAGATACGGGGATCATTGCTAACCCTAACTGTTCTACCATTCAAATGGTACAACTTCTTAAACCTTTGCATGAGCTTTACGGTATCAAAAGAGTGGATGTGAGTACTTATCAGGCAGTAAGTGGTGCAGGAAAAGCAGGTATGGAAGAGTTGGTTAGACAGATGCAAGACTTTTTTGCCTTCAAACTTGATGAAAGTAAAGTTGAAGCCTTTACGCACCAGATCGCACTTAATGTCATTCCTCAGATTGATGTACCGCAAGAGAACGGTTACACTAAAGAAGAGATGAAAATGGTCAATGAGACCAATAAGATCATGCATTCAGATTTTGCAGTAAGTGCTACATGTGTGCGTGTACCGGTACTTAGATCCCACTCAGAATCTATTACTATTACATTTAATGAGAATGTAGATGTAAATGTACAGGAAGCAAGAGAAGTATTGGAAACATTTGAGAATGTTACTGTCATTGATAACCTTGAAAACAACCAATATCCGATGCCTATCATCTCTACAGATACAGATGAGACCTATGTCGGGCGTATCAGAAAAGATCTTTATGCAAACAATATTTTACACATTTGGGGTGTGGCTGATCAGGTAAGAGTGGGGGCTGCAACCAATGCAGTGAGAATTGCACAAAAGTGGATAAAACTGGAGATATAAGATGGAACATCAAACAGAAGAGAGTGCAAAAAATTTTAAATCACAAGAAGAGATCGGATTTATTGAACGTATTTTTGAAGGTGCTATTTGGAGAAGTAGGTTCATTGTTATCTTGGCAGTTATTTTTGGATTATTAGGTGCTATTATCCTTTTTGTGGTTGCCTCTTATGACATAGCCGCTATTGCAAGTTATGCCTATCATGGGATCTTTACTCACCACCCTGAGAATTTTCATGAAAATATTGTTGCAGCCATTATTGGTGCAGTCGATCTTTATCTTATTGCAGTGGTGATGTTTATCTTTGCTTTTGGTCTTTATGAACTTTTTATATCACATATAGATGAGGCAGAAGGACATCATGGAAAAATTTTAGAAATATCCTCACTAGATCAGCTTAAAGACAAAATTGCTAAAGTAATCATTATGGTATTGATTGTGAATTTTTTTCAAAGAGTACTTCATACTGACTTTACAACACCTCTGGAAATGCTCTACTTTGCAGGTTCAATAATGGCATTATCCATAGGATTATATTTCATGCACAAAGGTGGTAAACATTAAATGAAAAAAATATTTATAGACGCTTGTCTAGGAAAAAAGACACCATACACTCCTGTATGGATGATGAGACAGGCAGGGCGTTACCTTCCTGAATATATGACTGTACGTGCAGAGGCAGGGAATTTTCTTAACTTGTGTCATGATCCGAAAAAAGCGTGTGAAGTCACATTACAGCCTGTGGATATTGTAGGTGTTGATGCGGCTATTTTGTTCTCAGATATTTTGGTTATCCCGGATGAGATGGGAATGGATCTCTCTTTTGTCAAAGGTGAAGGTCCGAAGTTTTCCGATCCTATAGAGAGTCAAGCAGACTTAGATAGACTTATCGGTGGCCAAGAGGCTGCGAGTAAGCTTACGTATGTCTATGACACTATTAAACTTATCAAAGAGCAGTTGGCAGAAGATAAAGCACTTATCGGTTTTACAGGTGCTCCATGGACGTTGGCAACGTATATGATAGAAGGGCAGGGGACAAAGACCTATAACATTTGTAAAAAAATGATGTACTCCAACCCTGAACTTTTACATAATATCCTTGCAAAAGTCACAGAAGTAGTGAAGCTCTACATGGAAAAACAAATTGAAGCGGGTATTGATGTCGTACAGATATTTGACTCATGGGCAGCAGCGATTGAACCTGGTAAATATGATGAGTTTTCATGGAAATATATGGTTGAGATAGCCGACTATCTCAAGTCAAAATATCCAGATACACCTATTATTATGTTCCCTAAAGGAATTCCTGCATTTATAGAACGTGGGCTTGTATATGGTAACTTTGATGTTTTCGGTGTGGATTGGGGTACACCTATGGCACTGGCAAAAGAGAAACTGGGAGACAAGTATGTACTTCAGGGAAATATGGAGCCGTGTCGCCTTTATTCAAAAGAGGCAACTACAGAGTGTGTAGAGGCTATTCAGAAGATTATGGGTGGTAAACGTCATATCTTCAATCTAGGGCATGGAATTCTTCCTGATGTTCCGGTAGAAAATGCGAAACACTTTGTTCGTGAGTGTCAGAGAGTTTCCGGTAAAAAATAGATGTCAAATATTATCTTTGGTCCCATCCATTCCAGAAGATTTGGAAAATCTTTAGGAGTGGATCTGAGTCCTGCTAAAAAGCAGTGTAATTTTGACTGTCTTTACTGTGAATTGGATCCTGCCAAGACTGTGGATAAGTATGACGAGATAGTAAGTGTAGAAGAAGTGACTTCTGCACTTACTACAGCACTTAAAGAGCATGCTGATATAGATTTTATTACACTTACTGCAAACGGTGAGCCCACACTCTATCCACATCTAAATGAACTAATAGATGAAATAAACAAGATTAAGGGTAAGACCAAAACACTTATTCTTTCCAATGCTTCCAAAATAGATGATCCAAAAACGCAGGAAGCTTTACTTAAATTTGATGAAGTAAAACTCTCTTTGGATTGTGCAACACAAAAGTGTCTCAAAAAGCTTGACCGTTCACATACCGGTATAGATATAGAGAAGATCAAAGCAGGGATGCTGGAATTTAAAAGTAAATATAAAGGACCGTTGGTTATAGAGATACTTGTGGTTAAGACGCTTAATGATTCTGAAGAAGAGATAGCCAATCTCGATGCATATCTTTTAAAATTGCAACCTATACGTATAGATATAGGAACTATAGACAGACCGCCTGCATTTGATGTAAAACCTGTCAGTTATGAGGAATTGCTCCATATCAGTCATCAGTTCGACAGCAGCTTGCCTGTCTATATCGCTTCGCGTAAAAAAACAGAAATAAGAGCTTCAAGTTACAGTAGTGAGCAAATTTTAGATACACTGAGAAAGCGTCCTTTGACCCTGGAAGATATAGAAGTATTGTTTGATGAAGAGAGTCAAAAAAGGTTTAATATTCTGCTAAAAAAGAAAAAAATAAAGTTAGTTGAGACAAATGGTGTAAAATTTTACAAAAAAGCTTAAAAAACTCTTGACATTAAAGATGTTTTTGTCTATAATCTCACCCACGAAACAAGCACTCGCTTATTTCATAACCATTCCGGCATAGCTCAGCGGTAGAGTAGATGACTGTTAATCATTTGGTCCCAGGTTCGAATCCTGGTGCCGGAGCCACTTCCAAATTAAGTATTTCACAATTAAATCAATTTACAAATCTTAACATTAAAGATACTTTTTCATATATGCATTTGACATTTTTTTGACATTTTTACTATATAATAGATATGTTGAATTATATACTTTTTAATGGAGTTAGGTTCGCTTAATTTTTTTACATTAAAAAATATGGTATTATAATGTTGGACAAGCAGTAACTCTATGTAAATAGGGAACAAATGATAAAATAAGGAGAAGCACAAGGATATGCACTTTTTTAGTAAAATTCTATTTGCAATTTTTATGTTAAGTAGTATCCTTGTGGCTAAAGGTGTACCTGCTGGTACGCAGATAGTGAATGTTGCACATTTGGATTATCAAGTGAACGGTTATGATTTTAATGTTACAAGCAATACTCTGGTTGATGTGGTTGATCAGGTATTGGATCTTGAACTTGTATGTCAATCTACTCAAAATGTTATTGTCCAAAACGGTGAACTTAAGCGAGCATTACCGTTTGTATTGGAAAATATAGGAAACGGTACAGATCACTTTGCACTTTTTCCTGATATGAATGCAAGTTCTCCTGAAGTAGATCATAGACTGATCTATCTTGATGATGGTGACGGGGTATTCAATAATGCAGATTTGCAGGTGAATGATATTAATTTGACTGCAGATGAAAAAGCAACGCTTTTCTTTGTGAGTGACATCCCTGTTTCTGCTGTCTGGAAGTATTCCCATAACGGTATTGAAGCCAGATCAACGATAGGCGGTTCAGGGATCCCGGGAAAAGATTACAATGTGAGTAACGGTACGAATAACTATTATGCTGTAGATGGATACAAAGGCGGGGTAGATAGTGCCTTATGTACTTATGAGATGAGTCATTTGAATCTGGTACTTAAAAAATCTGCCACTCTCTCAAGTGACCGTCTATTTACAGGTACGGTCATCCATTATAAAATAGAAGCAACAGTTAAAGGGGAAGGGACGATCTCAAATATCGTTATAAAAGATGTGATCCCGTCGGGTACAACGTATGTACCTAACAGTATTAAGCTTGACGCTACAGTGGTTCCTGATTCAGGGCATTTTATTTCCAATACGATATCAGTACCGATAAATGATATGACTAAAACTGATACACATAACATAGAGTTTGATGTTAAGGTAGATTAAATTCTTTGACAAGCTCAGGAACCGGTGGGTATTTGAGCTTGTCAAAGACAAAATTGATAAAAAGGAAAAATATGAAGAAGTTATTAGTAGGTTTAACAATAGCTCTGTCTGTAATGGCATTGAATGTACAGGCAGATGTAACGATTAAATCACAGTCTTATCAGAAAGTGATCAAAAAAAAGAAAGCAAAGTGGGTAAAAGCTGCAAAAGTCGTACCCGGTTCTGTAGTACTTTATGTGAATACCCTAAAAAATAAGGGTAAAGAAACAGCACAGAATCTTACAGTGGTTAATGCTATACCTGAGCATATGGATTATCTCAAAAGTACGGCAAAATGTAAAAGTAAATGTGACATTACCTACTCTGTAGATGGTGGTAAGACATTTAACAAAGCTAAGAAACTTTTTGTCAAAGATAAAAAGACAAAGAAAATGAGACGTGCAAAAGCTTCTGAGTATACAACCATTAAATGGGTAGTAGGTAAACTGAAAGGCGGCAAAAAAACAACAGTTCAGTACAAGGCTAAACTACAGTAATTTAAAAGAGTAAAAGACCCTTGAGGCGAACAGTTAAAGACTATTCCCTTCAAGGGTCAAGCTTGAGGACAAGAGGAGTCAGCCCTTCGACAAGCTCAGGAACCGGTTTAGGTGTTTGAGCTTGTCGAAGAGAGACAAAACAAGGAAAAATCATGAAACAAAGGAGTTAATCATGAAAAAGATTTTGGTAATAGCATCAGTGATGCTATTTGGATTTATAAATGCGAATGCAGCAATGACTGCACCAGGGACAAATATTAACAATACAGCTACATTGAGTTATGAAGTGAATAGTGTTGCCCAAACAACTGTAGATGCAAGTGATGCAGGGTTTGTGGTAGATAGAAAAATAGATGTTGAGGTAGCAAATACTGATCCTGCAAAAACAGTAGATGTGACACCGGGAGCTACAGATCAGGAATTGCACTTTACTATTGCCAATAAAGGTAATGATCAGGAAGAGTATACATTGAGTTATGCAGACATAGCTGCAGGAGATCAATTTGATCCTACCAGTTGTCAAATTGATGCTGGTGCAGGATTTGTGAATTTTACAACAACGATCACTATTGCAGCTGAAACCAATGCAAGTGTAATCGTCCAATGTGATATTCCAGCTCAAGGTACGGTACATGACGGCGATAATGGAACGATAGTTTTAACAGCAACAGTAAATAATCGTACCAAAGCAAATGATGACGTGGATGATCCGGCAGTGGTTCAAGACATTTTTGCTGATGGTAGCGGTGAGACTGATGGTAATCAGGATGGTGCCCATTCAGATAGAGGAACTTACCATGTAGTAAGTGCGGATCTGAGTTTGGCTAAAACATCTATTGTCACAGAAGATCCTGTACATGCTGCAGGTGGTGCGGCAGAACCTCACAGAATTCCGGGTGCAACAGTACGTTACTGTTTTGTAGTAGATAATAATGGTTCAGCTGATGCAGACAATGTAACGATCACTGATGATTTTACAGCAGACGGAAAAGATAATCTGACTGTTGTGAAAGCAGGATATACAGTGCAAGCAAATACAACTGCTTGTGATTGTACTGCAGATGGTACAGATGCCGGTGTTGCAGCCGGTGCAACAAATGTAACTATTACCGTTGATCCTTTGAATGCCGGTCAAAGAGAGTGTGCTTATATAGAAGCAACAGTTAACTAATGAGATGCTTTCATTCCATATCATCTGATATGGAATGAAGTACTATAAAAAGAATATAGAAAATAAAAGAAAGGAGAAATTGATAATGAATATAACATTTTTACGTTACATATTAGTATCACTATTTCTCTTTTCTTCTGTTTTATGGAGTGCAAGTATTGGAGATATTATCTCAAATACGGCTACATCAACACATACGATAAATGGAATAGATAAAAACAGTACTTCAAACGAAGTGAACCTTACTGTTGAAGGCACAGATGCAACAATAGAGTTTTTAAGCTCTGACCCTCATGGTGAACAGACACATATACTTGGAACAAGCTCTTATCTTGGAAGTGACGGAAATTGGCATACAATGCCGGCACCGACGCTTTCAAACGGTACAGTACTGAGTACGACATCTCCTACTGGGATGACTGATACGAATGCGTATAATGTAGATGACCTCTCTTTAATTAAAGTAACAGATGCTGACCAGAATATTGACAGCAATATACGAGATGTCATTGAAGTAACTGTTACTTCGCCTTCTGGTGATACAGAGACCATAAGGCTTATAGAAACAACACCTAATAGTGGAATATTTACCGGTTATATTGTACTTACAAACAGTAGCAGTCCTCATGGAGACGGTAGATTACATGTTGAAGTAGATGAACATATAAATGTTGAGTACAATGATCAAGGTGTTGCTGCACGAACAGATAGTGCCATCATTGCTCAGCAAAATGACTTAAAAGTTTGGATAGAAAAACAGGTAAACAAAGAGGTTGCAAGTATAGGTGAGATACTTCTTTATACACTTACGGTACATAATGATGAAGATTTTGCTCTGAGAAATATGCAGGTAGATGATCATATGCCGCTTGGTTTGAAATATGAAAACGGTACAGCAAAAATAGAAGGAATCAAGACTACACCGATACTCTCTAAAGATGGAAAACATCTCTATTTTACAATTCCTGCTTTACCTGCAAAGGGTAGTGTAAAGATTACTTTTATAGCTCAAATCGGTGCCGGGGTACATAACAGTGAAATAGCCAATATTGCCATGGTAAATGATGCAGGTTGTCCTTTGCCTATGAATAAGATCATCAAAAGATCTGCAAAAATAAGCAATCTTGATCTTTCTGCACGCAGATGTGTATTTACTTCCAATAAAGCAGTTGCTAGAACACGTATTATAGAGGAACTGATGCGCAGTAAAGGGATCATTATAGGACAAATCTATGAGTGTCCTTATACATCCAATAAAAAAGGTCATGGTGTAGCCAATGTAAGACTTTATATGGAAAACGGTACGTATGTTACCACTGATAAAAACGGAAAGTATCATATAGAAGGAATCGATGAAGGTACACATGTTGTGCAGGTAGATGAAGATATGCTGCCTGATGGCTATACAATGGGTGACAATGCACATAATGCACGTTTTGTGGGACGTAATTTCTCTCAATTTGTTGAGGTAGGCAGAGGAGCATTGAAAAGAGTAGATTTCTGTCTGGATCGTACGATTAAAGTAAAAGCAGATAACAATGCAACGAAAGTGCAAAGTAAAGTTGCAGATATTTATGATTATAAGATCCCTACATCCGTATTGCACATGCCGAACTATAACCGTGGACATCTACGATCTATGAGGGGAAAAACAGAGATACTCTGGCCGCCTGAAAAATTCGTACCGACGATACCAAGTACACGTATAGCAGTAGTGCATGATAGAAATGAGAAAGCAGAGGTATGGCTGAACGGCCAGAAAGTCAGTATGCTGAACTATGACGGCAGAGTTACAGATAGCAATAACTCTACAGTAATAGACACCTATAAAGGTGTTGATCTTCTTGATCAGACCAATACAATCACAGTAAAAATACTTAATAAACAGAAGAAACTTTTAAAGATATTGAAACGAATTCTGCATGTTTCCAGTGCACCGGTGAAAATAGAATATATAGAAAAGAACTCTTTTGCAGTAGCAGACGGTAAACATTCTCCTGTAATCGCTGTAAAATTCATAGATGCAGACGGTTATCCGCTTCGTACAGGGATAACAGGAACATTTACTATTGAGAGTCCGTATCAGTCACAAGTAGCACTTGATCAGCTGCAGGAAGATCCGTTAGGTAGTCGTACCGGTGAAAATAGATATACTATTGATTCTGATGGTATCGCCTATATCAAACTACAACCAACCACACAGTCTGGTACAGCGTCGCTGCACTTTAAAATACAGGACAGAGACGAAGTTATCCGTGCATGGCTCAAACCTCAACTTCGTGAGTGGATCATGGTCGGATTTGCTGAAGGTACTGTAGGTTACAACACACTTAAAGGGCATAAAGAGTCTTTAGCAGCAGTAGGTGCTGAAGATAAAGTGGTCACAGAAGGTAGAATTTCATTTTTTGCCAAAGGACGTATCAAAGGTGATTGGTTACTCACAATGGCATATGATAGCGGTAAAGATACAAAAAATTCAAAACTTTTTGATGAGATAGACCCCAATACTTACTATACGCTGTATAATGACGGTTCTGTTCAAAACTATGAAGCATCTTCCAGAAAAAAACTCTATCTCAAAATAGAAAAAGAACGTTTCTCTGCACTCTTTGGTGATTTTAATACAGATATGACAGTCACTGAACTTTCACAGTATTCCAGACGTATGACAGGAATAAAAAGTGAATATCATGGTGAAACAATAGAAGCAACTGCTTTTGTAGCACATACAGATCAACTTTTTATGAAAGATGAGATAAGAGGAGACGGAACTTCAGGTTTTTATCACCTCAAAAACAAGCCGATTGTTTTAAATTCCGAATCTGTAACAATAGAAATTAGGGACCGTTATCATAATGAACGTATCATTGAGAAAAAGACTTTACAACGATTTAGAGATTATGAAATAGATTATGACAGAGGAACCCTCTATTTTAAAGAGCCGATCTACAGTAATGATAAGAATTTCAACCCCAGATTCATAGTAGTGGATTATGAGATAGAAGGTGACGGTTCCAAACATTATACCTATGGTGGAAGAGCATCTGTGAAGGCACTGCATGGTGCAGTGGAAGTAGGTGGAAGCTACATCTATGAAGATACGGCTAAAAAGAAAAGTGAACTTTATGGAGCAGATACTACTGTTAAAGTAGGTACACATACAGTTATTAAAGCTGAGTATGCAAAAACAAAAACCACACAAGATGGCAATACGACATACGGTGATGCTAAACTGGCAGAGTTGGAATATGTTGAAAACGGACTTTATGTGAGAGCATATTACCGTGAGCAGGAAGATGCTTTTGGTTTAGGTCAGATCAGTTCAAGTTTAGGTGCTACAAGAAAGCTTGGTATAGATGCCACAAAAACATTTGAAAATCGTTTAAGCCTCAAGACTTCAGCCTACAGAGACAGTGATCTGTTGAATGATAAAGACCAGGATGTCTTTGAATTCCGTGCACAAATGGATCAGACATTATGGTCTGCCTATATGGGATACAGATATGCAAATAATACTGACAGTGAAGCTGTGCATCAAATATTACTGGGGGCTTCCTATGCTTTCTTTGATCAGAGGCTCAAACTTTCGGTCACACATGATCACTCTTTTGGAAAAGATGAAGACAAGCTTTTCCCTACCAAAACAACAGTAGGTATGGACTATGCAGTCACAACTAATGTCAATCTTTTTGCAAATTATGAATGGGCAAAAGGTGTAGAAGATCATGAGCTTGGACGTGTGGGATTGCGTTATAGACCTTGGTCGGGTATGACTTTTGAAAATACAACGGTCAGTGAATTTAGCAATGATACTACACGTCTCTACAATACACTGGGTATGCTGCAAACCTATCAGTTCAATAAGAACTGGAGTTTTAATATAGGATATGAAAAAGGTCAACTTCTAGATGGTAATCTTACTGGAGAAGATGATACTTTCGATGCCTATCGTTTAGGCATTAATTATCATACACAGACATGGACAGCCCTCATCAATGGTGAATACAGAAATGGTGGAAAAGAGAATAAATATAATGTAACTGCAGGGATCTATACACAGGCAAATGATGCTTTGGCATTGGCTCTAAGCGCAGGGTACAATAAAGTATATGATGACTTTAAAAGTCAAAAAGATGCCAATCTTCGTTTTTCTCTTGCATACAGACCGGAACAGACAAATTGGATTATCTTGAATAAATTAGATTATGTTTACAACAACTCTGTAGAAGTACAGAAAAATACCGGGGTTACTACCTCCATTAAAACCCAAAAGCTTATCAATAATCTTAATTTCAATTATACTCCAAGAGATGATTTTGAGATCTCGTTCCAGCACGGTATCAAATATGTAGTGGATACAGTAGAAGAGTATGAACATAAAGGTGTTACACAACTTTTTGGATTGGATACCCATTATGATATTACTGAAAAATGGATGATAGGAGCACAGGGATCAGTTCTCTATGCACAAAGTGCAGACAATTGGGATTACGGTTTTGGACTCTATACAGGATATAACATCTTTGAAAATATGCTTCTTACTCTGGGATATAACTGGGAAGGTTTTGAGGACAGGGATTTCTCTCTTCAAACTTACCGTATAGAAGGACCTTATGTACAGTTTAGAATGAAGTTTGATCAAAAAAGTTTGAAAGATGTGGTTAGGTTGATGTCGTGGTAAAGATCAATATAAAGTATATTTTTTTCATATTTATCTTTTGTAGTTCATTTTCTCTTGCTGCTCCTTTGCAATATCTTGTAAAAAGTATCGGTCCTGATTTATCGGGATCAGCAAATGGTTTTGAGAATGTTTCTACGGATTTTCATAATGATTATACAAGATCCAGTGCAGCATATGATGATGCATTGGATGAACATGTCCCAATCGGATTTAGTTTTCCTTTTAATGGAAGTACATACAGTGAGATAATCATCTCATCTAACGGCATACTTTATTTACGTGCAAGTGGAGCATTCAATAATAACTCAGAACGATCGACTGCTGCTAATTATTCCAATCAGCAACTTAATAGTACAAATACACCTGATAATGCTATTTCTCCTTATTGGGATGACTTGAATCTTGGTAACAGTAATGATGGTACTCAAGGGCGATTAAGATATGGGACTATAGGCTCAGGTGCCGGTCAGCATTTTGTAGTTTGGTGGGATGATGTGCCTGCATATCCCAATAATGGAAGCTACTCTTTTCAAGTTGTATTCTATAAAGATGGAACAATAAAGTTCAGATATAAAGATGATAGTAATAATGATACAGATGGAAGTTCTGCAACCATAGGTGTAAAAGAAGATTCAAGTCATTATGATCAACATACCTATAATAGTTCTAATATTAATAAAGGCAATGATATTGTCTATAGACAATATCAGCATCTTTCTCCTGTTACACCGGCATGTCAAACACCTATTTCTCAGATTTCTATGCAAACATTTAATCAAAATAGTGCTCATCCTAAAGATGAATATGAGTTTATAACATTAAGACAAAATAATACCAATTCGTTTGGAAGCGGATATCAGGATCAGATCAATGGAAGCGGTAATCCTTATGGAAGCAATAATTATTATTGGAGTAAATTTAACGGATATATCTATCTTCCGGATACAGGCATTTATAAATTCGGGGTAGATGGAGATGATGCAGTAGAAGTTTATCTTGATGATCATCTTATTACAGGATGGTATGGAGGACATGGAAAGCACAACCATGAGGAGTATGCAATTGATGTGGATGTGCAGGCAGGATGGCATAAGATAAGTTTCTATCAAGAAGAACGCAGTGGTGGAGATAATTACTATCTATATTGGCAGAGACCGGGAGGAAGCATGGAAATCATTCCTTCTTCTCGATTTTTTCATTGCCTCCCTGATCTTGCTAAAACCTCTTGTGTCATAAGTGATCCGGTCAGTGGTACTACAAAACCAAAAAGGATCCCGGGAGCAACCATAAGGTATGCATTATTGGTAGACAATACGACTAATGATATTATTGATAATGTTATTGTCGAAGATAGTCTTACGAGTTCTTTTGATACAGCAACTATTAGAAATCTTCAAATACAAAGTGGAGCATGTGATTGTACAGGTGTAGCTTCAGCAAATAACAATGGAGTAAATGGAACAGGAGATGGGGTTGACCCTGTTAAGTTGGATTATGGTACTGTAAATGCTAATAGTAAAGAGTGTGGATATTTTGAAGTAAATATAAAGTAGAATGAATGATGAAGAAAATATTTATTTATATTTATTTTATATCTACTTTTTTAGTGGCAGAAGTTATTACCTCAGACTTAGAATATCAGAGAATAACCGGAGTTGGCTACAGTTGGCAAACGGTTAATTTAGGCAATAGTTACAGTGATGCAATAGTAGTATGTACCAATGTTTTATCTAATAAAAATGATAATGAAGCAGTTGTACGTATTAGAAATATCAATTCCGGCAGTTTTCAGGTAAAGATACAACGTCCAAACGACAGTGATCCAGGTTATAATACGGATGTCTATTGTATTGTCTCAGACGAAGGGAGTTATACAATACCTTTTAAATATGAAGCACACAAAGTGCTCTCTGACAATACTAACGGAAATACCAATCCAAATAATTGGAGTGCAGCTAGAGCAGAAAATGTTTCTGCATCTATCACTCAAACCTATACACGTCCGACAGTGCTCGGTCAAGTCATGAGTTATAATGATAATCGTTTTTCTGTTTTCTGGTCTTTTGATTGTGATAATAGAAAAAATAGACCGTTTCAAAGTGGTATGTCGGATGGTATCTGTGTAGGAAAGCATGTTGGTCAAATAGGGCAAACCCGTAACAATGAAACATTGGGGTATATAGTGGCAGAAGCAGGTATTTATGAGTTGGAAGATTTTTCTATGGCTGTCAATTATGGAGGGAATAGTATACGAGGTATAGGGGATAGTCCTCCTTACAGTTATACGTTGGATAAAAGTTATACACATGGTGTTGTAACCAAAGAAGCAGAAAATGGAGGGCAGGGCGGATGGGCTGTACTCTATGGTGCTTCTTCTCTTGGAACCTCTTTGGATATGGGAATTGATGAAGAGACTGTACAGGGAGATACAACACGCAGACATATATCAGAAGAAGTAGCCTATTGGGTGGTGTTGCATGACCCGGTTACACCGGCGGAACTGGTGATAAACGAAGTACTTTACCGACAAACGACGAATGGTAGTAATAATGATGAGTTTGTAGAGTTTTATGTGACACAAGGGGGTGATCTGAAAAATTATCTTTTTACAGATCAGGATGGATCTGGACATCATTACCGTTTCCCGAAACATACAGTCAATACAGGTGATTATGTAATCCTGCATATCGGAAGTGGTACAGATAGTATTGTGGGAAGTGTACATCATTTCTATATGGGCCATTCTCAAATTTTAAATAACAGTGGAGATGATGTTTTGTTGCTGAAGCCGAGCAATACAGATGTGACCGTGGTTGATGGTCAATCCTTAAGTGTTGTCCCTGTAGATTATATGACTTATGGGAGTGGAGGTGACGGCATACCTACGAGTCAGTTAGGTGTAACTGTAAGTTGGAGTGGGAGTGAGAATAGCAGATTGAGTGGTGCAGCTACCGGTGAATCTATTGCTTTGACACCCAATGCAAATGACAGTGACACTTCTCTTTGCTGGGAGCTTTCTGCGACAACTGTTGCAAGCAAAAAAGCAACAAATTGTACAAACTATATCCCTACTCGAGATACCAATACCAATGCAGGACAGACAAACTCCATAACATTAAGTAATACAGCTGTTCCAAATATGGATATCAGTAAAACCTCTATAGTTACAGCCGATGGAGTAAATGCAACTCATCCTAAACGTATTCCCGGGGCAACGATTCGCTACTGCTTTACTGTGGATAATACGGGAGAAGGAAATGCTGATAATGTCAAGATTGATGATTCTCTTACCGGTAATGGAAAAGATAATCTGACTTATGTTAAATCAGGAAGTATGATACAGGATATATCCACTACATGTGACTGTACCAATAGCTCTATGGATGACACAAAAGGAAGTATAAGCGGTACGGATGTGACAATAGATATAGGGACACTTACCGGTACAAATGCAACTGCAACTTCAAGAGGTTGTGCATACATTGAAATGACAATAAAATAGATGCACGATTTCTTCACAGAAAAAAGTTAAACTGGAATAAGAGTTAGGAGAATGTATGAAATATAAGATAACAGGTATACTTTTTGGATTGATGGTAATAGTTATGCCTCTTCTTGCCTATCAGGAGATCGTAGTTGATCTTTCTGAGCAAAAAGCCTATGCAATAGAAGACGGGTATGTGATATTTGAAGGGCGTATCTCCTCAGGTAAAGCAGGCCGGGAGACACCTAACGGTGAATTTAGGATCTTGCAAAAAAAACGTAAACACATTTCAAACCTCTGGCCTAAACCAAACGGAGGAGCCAAGATGCCTTATATGATGCGTCTGACCAATAGCGGTATAGCGATGCATTTAGGGTATGTCCCGAACAGACCGGCATCGCATGGATGTATACGTTTAAAAAGAGGTTTTGCACAAAGAATGTACCGTTGGGCAAAAGTAGGAACACCGGTTTATGTGGAAGGTAGTGCAAGTGATTACCTGGAAGCACGGAGGTTTGCAAGAGATTATTATGGTGATGAATACGGCATTGTTGATTATCATGATTAATGCTTTGTTAATTGAAACAGATTACAATAGAGCTTATTTATAAAAAGGAAAACAGAATGAATAAAATAATATTAATTTCAATGGTAGCCGCTTCGGCACTTTTTGCTGATATGGCAACAGGTATAGTAAAAGATGTAGCAATGTCTAAAGCGAAAGCACAAGTAAAAGAGACAGTGATCAAAAAGGTTGCAGGGGATGACCCCGTAAAACAGACAGTAGCCAAAAAAGTAGCTGATAAAGTTGTAGGTGAGCCCAGTATGGCTGATAAAGTCAAAGGTGCAGTAGCAGACAAAGTAATGCAGGGTGATGCAGAAGGTAGTTCAAGTGTTGTAGACAAAGTTGTCAAAGGTGCAACCAAAACAAAAGAGCCTTCTCTTAAAGACAAAGCAGTTGATATGGCTGCCCAAAAAGCAGTTGGCTCAAACCCGCTTAAAAAAGCAGCGGCAAAAGAGGCGATCAAGTCTTTAGCACATTAATTTTCTATAAGTAAAGGGACTTCCCTTTACTCTTTTCTTACCTCTCCCGTCTGAGCTGTTTTAATTGTATATATACTAAGATATTAAAGTGTGGTTGGAATTTTGAATAGCTGGTGAAAGTTGATGAAGACGGTATGTTTCAATATAATGTTTCTGCGATTCTAATTCTTTAATAGATTGTTCTAACGTAGTGATCTTGCGTTCAATTGGCTCTAAAAGAAGCAGAATATTTTGTTTTTGAAGTTCATGTTCCAGTAAAAGTAATTCAGTATCTTCAATTTCAATGTGTAATTTCACCAATGTTTCATTTCTGTTTTTGAGTATTTTTTCACGCTCTTTAGACGTATGTTTAAGATGGGTAAGTTCATTTTCAAGTTCACTGATCACTACAGATTTTTGACACCATTCCTCGGTGAGCCTTTCAAGAAGACGTAATGTATAGTCTACTTCTTTTTCTATTGAGCGTAGAGCATTGGTATGAGGTTCTTTTTCTTTATGTAGTACTATTAGCTGTGTATGTGCATTTTCTATTTCACGTGTATAGTTGTGAAGTTCTTGAGCATATGCACTTATATTTTCTTTATAAAGTGTATCAAGTGCGCTAAGAGCCATGGTAACCTGCGCTTTAAGATGTTCTGAAGTATCATCCTTTTGTGTTACAGATGAAGTTTGTACTGAATCTGCCGGTGTAAGCTCTGTGGATACATTTGACATACTAAACTCCTATGAATCTTAAGTGTGATTTTGTCTGTTTTGACGCTTTTTTTGCAGGGCTTCTATTTTAGCCACAACTTGATTTTTGGTTCCTTCCTGTAGTTTACGTTCCAAATCTGTAATGGTGTGATTCAGTGAAAGAATTTCTTTTTCTTTCTCGGATTTTTTTGTAAGATACTCTCTTTCCTGCTCTGCATTACGTTGATGTAAGGCTATGATCTCTTTTTCTTTCTTCTGAAGCAGGCTGTTTTTCTGATTGCACTTATTGACATAAAAAGCATAAATACTTACTATAAACAATATTAGAAAAAACATAGCAAGATAAAGAGAAGTATTCTGCACTGCTTTTTCTCCTGCATTTGCTGTGTAGATAATAAGTAGGGTTAGAAGTAGATGTCTCATAAATTATTCCTTGGGATTATCGGTAGATATGGTAAGATATAATTCCTTAAGCATGGCTATATGTTTCATCATGCATGATAAATACTAAAAAAGCACTTCTCTTGATTATACTCTCTTAAAACTCTTTAAAATTAAGACTATCACAATGATCTCAATGCCAACAAGTAAAAAATGCAAAAAGTAAACTTGATCCTGATTACCGGATATCCCATAGTGGGCGATGATCTTATAAAAAAGGTAAGAGATTCCCATACCAAAAAGATAACCTAGTTGTTTAGCGGTATCAAGTTCAGTTAACAGCACATCTGTTTTAAGTAACAATGTTTCAGCTCTTACAAGATAAGAACCGAAAACAAAGGTGATCTGGTATCCTACATAAATAATAAGTGCGGTCTGATAGGTATAGGGATTTGAGAGAAAATAGAGCATAGCTAAAAGCAGAATGATCTCTACAAAAAGTGAGATCCTGAAAAACCATTTGGTATTTAGAATGGTGTGATAGAGTCTTGCTACAAGCAGCATGCCCATAGCAAGCAATACGCCGCCAAGAGAATAGATAGATGGCTCCAAGGGTGTATAAAGGGTAAAGATAGCACCCACACTTAATCCCAGGAAAAGGGAATTGAAAAACTTATATTTGATAAACCATTCCGGGATAAGTGTTAACATAAGTGATTATACCTAAAAGCTATACTTTATTTTAGCGTAGATCGCTCTTCCTTGGGTAGCATAACCGTAAACAGACTGATACTCTTTATTGAAGATGTTCTTAGCATGAACAGATATATTTACATTATTCAAAATCTTCGTACCGAAATTGAGGTTACATAGTGTGTAATTACCTGTAGAGACATTGGATGCTACCGGGTAACCTCCATCCGTGTCACTACGATCACCTATATACTGGGCATTGATGCCAAAGTGTGTATTGGAGTCTGTATAATAATCTACTGCCATATTAAAGGTCTCTTTTGCACGTCTTACAAGATCTGTCCCATCTTCTTTTTCATATTTGAAGAGGTGTGTATAGTTTGCAGAGAGGTTAAGGTTGAGTGCTGTGATTGCATAGCTGCTTGAGAGTTCCAATCCTGAGAATTTTGATTCTCCACTCACATTATAGTAACCGAAATTTGTCATATCATAATCAATATTGTCTTTCACTTTGTTATCGAAATAAGTAATGCTAAGAAGTTCTTTATACTCAGCAGAGATCTCAAATCCTTTTGTATAACTTGGTTTAAGTGATGTTCCAAATATGGCATTGGCTAACTGGTAAGAACTAGGTGTATCATATGAGGTATAGTAGTTTGCAGATGTTGTAAAGCCATCTAGAAAATTGTGATGATGTTTCAATCCTATTTTATAGGTTGTTTTGTTGTCAAATTCACTATAGTTGTCATATCTGAGATTACTTTCTAAAAGCGTATTATCATTAATATTATAGATATTTGAAAAGTAGACAGCTTTGTTACTGTAGTCTGCCTGACTCTCAGGGAAAGTGTTAAATTGGTTAAATCCGTCTATATCTTTATATTCTAAACCAAGCACTGCTTTACCGTTTGAATAACTGTAAGCATTAATAAGTGCATACTCTTTAAGTGTTGCTCTGTAGACAGTATGTCCGTCACCATAGAATCCAGTAGTGTAATAGTCTCTGTCATATTCTCCTTTGCTGGCATGCAAAGTAGCACGGTAATTACCCTGCGTAAAATAGTAATCCAATGCAATATTACTTTCATCAGATGTTGCATGAGAGTAGTCATCATTGGCTTGTGTTGCAGAAAAACTGTCATCATACTCTGTTTCGGTTTTGATAAGATTGTAAGTAACGTTTATTCTATTGCTCTGATTGAAAGCATACCCAAGTTTAATATTGTAATTTTTATTTTCATACCCGTCATCTTCTGCTGATCTTGGTGCAAGTGCAGAAAAACCGTCTGTTTTCAAATAAGAAGCAATCACTTGTGCCGTGATCTTTTCATCTTTATACATAAGATCTGTATCAATACCTTTAGTCTTGTATGATCCATAACCTAATGCAAGTGAACCGTGTAGTCCGTCTTTGGCTTCTTTTGTAATGATGTTGATCACACCTGCACTTGCATTGGAACCCCAAATACTG